>OFMU01000339.1_pt1 | contig 33120 bp, 25 predicted proteins | sample 1541861 | NCBI WGS metagenome assembly OFMU01 (sample SAMN04209238, study PRJEB22552) | human gut metagenome | biome: gut; material: feces | host: Homo sapiens | place: USA: Oklahoma
CATGATATTCCGAATCTGTAACAGCCCATCCTACAGATCCGGTTCCCATATCCAGTCCTAAATAGTACTCCTGTTCCATAAAATTTTCCTCCTATTTTGATAAATTTCGGTTTAGTTTTTTCTACTTTATTCGTTTAAATTGGTATTTTTATTTTATTAATTAGTCTAACTTTCAATTTAAATTTTCTCAATTTTCGTTAAACTATATAAATTTAATTATATTACATTTTATTTCTATTGTAAATCAAAAAAATAAAGGCAAAATAAATAACTAATTTTATATGACAAATTATTTTATCATCATACTTACAAGTTATTATCTTGCCTTTATTAAATATAATTTATATTAAAAGAGTATTTTCTTTTCTATCAGAGCATGATTTTTTAAGTTTTTTACCAGCTACTGCTTTCATTACAGGATTTACCTTTCTAGCATTAGATGGACATGCTTTTATACATCTCATACAAGAAATACATTTTGATTTATCTACTTTTTTAGGATTTTCCTTAGAAATTGCCCCCACGGGACAAACTGTGGCACATACTCCACATCCATTACATGCACTAGATCCTTTTGGTTTTAAAGGTATACCATTATATTCTCTGTATGGTTTATTTCCCTTTGGTTTTAATTCTGTGTTTATATCACCTGAATTAAATTTTTCTTTTATTTCTTTTGCAAATTTTGTTAATTCATCTATATCCTTTGAATCCGGTCTATTTGCAGCAACAGTTCTTTCTACAGAATGTTCTGCTATTGCTGTAACCATAGCACCTACTCTAAAGCCACAATTTTCTAATACTTCCTGTAGCTCTAACATAGTATCTTCGTAATCTCTATTACCATATACAACAACTGCAACTGCTTTTGCATTATTTCCTTTTAATTTAGAAATTCTTTCCACTGCAACTGCTGGCACTCTTCCTCCATAAGAAGGTACAGCTATTAAACATACATCTTCTTTAAACTCTTTATTAGATTTAGCTTTAAGTGGAGTTAAATCTATTTTTTCATGACTTTCCCAAACAGAAGCTAGTGTTTCTACAACTTTTTCTGTTCCACCTGTTGGACTAAAGTATATTGAATATACCAAAATTATCACCTCTATTTTTATTTTAGTTACTAAACTATATTTCAAAAAAATAGTTTAGTAACTAAGATTGCAAAATGTCTTCCAAATACATGTATTTTAGTTTCTAAACTATCTTTATGATAATATTTTATTTTTACTTTGTCAATACTAATATACTAAATATTATTCTTTCCCCAATCAGAATTTTCATCTTTTTCGTATTTTAGCATTTCTTCACCAAATTCAGCAAATCTTGCTTCAAATTTACAAATAAGTTCTAACTCCTCTTCTGTAAATTCACTAAAGAAAGGATATGCTTTCTCGTACTGTTCTTTATCATATTTTGTATGAATCTTGTCTAGTTCTCTACCTTTTTCAGTCAATCTAACAGAATACTGTCTTTTATCATCACTTTCCTGTACTCTTTCTACAAATCCTTTGTTTTCTAGCTTTTTAAGATACTGAGAAACTGCACCTTTAGTTATTTTTAGTCTGTCGCTTAATTCGCTGATATTATCTAATCCATTTTCACCAATTTCTGTTATAACATGCACTTCCCTCATATGCATTTTTTCACCTGGATAATATTCATGTGGAGTCGAAAGAAATTTGTAATAAGTAAATGATAGGTTTCTTTTAAACTCCAATATCCTTTGAAGTAAATCTTTTCTGTTCATTTTTTCCCTCACCTATATACATATTTTTTTAACTTATTCCATTATATATTATTCTCTAAAATAGTTCAATAAAGTTAATTTATCTATTTTATTTAACAAAAAAATAGAAAGTCCTAAGACTTCCTATTTTTTCGTTGTGGATTTTTCTATTTACTAAATTATTTAACTGATTTTCTCATAAATATTTTACCAACTTCCATTACAAGAGTTGATATTAATGCAAGTCCTATACATATTCCAAGTTCCTGCATACCAAATGCTAGTGGTATTGAGAATATTGGTCTTACTGCTGGTATTAATACTATTGAGTATAATAAGAAGCATACTATCATAGCACCGATAACATATTTATTTGAGAAGAATCCTATTTTAACTGCAGGATCTACATTTGAACGGCTTGCTATTGTCTGTAATGTTCTTGCAAATATTAATGTTGTGAATGCCATAGCTACACCAAATTCTGGTGATACCTGCATTCCTATGTACTGGGCTATTATTGTAACTATACCTATTACAATACCTCTAAATACTACACGCTGCATTGTTCCATCAGCTAATATACCTTCACCTGCTGGTCTTGGAGCTCTCTTCATTGTTCCTCTTTCAGTTGGTTCAAATCCAAGTGCTATTGCTGGAAGTGAGTCATTTACAAGGTTTATAAATAGAAGCTGTAATGCTGTAAATGGATTTGTCCAGTTAGCAAATACTGCAAATAGTATAGCTATTATCGCTCCAAAGTTACCTGCGAATAAATATGTTATAGATTTTTTTATATTGCTATAAACTGTTCTACCAACTTCAACCGCATTTACTATACTTGCAAAGTTGTCGTCAACTAGTACCATATCACTGGCATCTTTTGCAACATCTGTACCACTACCCATACCTATACCTATATCAGCCTGTTTTAAAGCAGGGGCATCATTTACACCGTCACCTGTCATAGCTGATACACAGTCTTTTTTCTGCCAAGCTCTTACTATTCTTATTTTGTTTTCTGGAGAAACCCTTGCATATACAGTTATTTTTTCTAGTTTTTCATCTAGTTCTTCTTCTGTAAGTGCATCTAATTCCTGACCTGTTAAAGCAAGGTCACCATCTTCCATTATTCCTATTTCTCTAGCTATTGCAGCTGCTGTTGTTTTGTGGTCACCAGTTATCATAACTGTTTTTATTCCAGCTTCTTTAGCTTCTGCAACTGCATCTATTACTTCTGCTCTTGGAGGGTCTATCATTGCAAGTAGACCTATTAATGTTAAATCATCTTCATCTTCTATTGAAGGAGCAAATCCTTCTTCTACTTCTTTATATGTAAATGCTAAAACTCTTAGCGCTCTATTTGAGAATCCTTCGTTCTGAGCTCTAAACTGCTGTTTTATTTCTTCTGTAAGTTCTTTCTTTTCTCCGTTTATTAAAACATATTTTGATCTAGAGAAAATTATATCTGGAGCACCTTTAGTAAACATAAAGTATCCATCTCTAGTTTTATTTACAGTTGTCATTAATTTTCTATCTGAGTCGAATGGTAATTCTTCAACTCTAGGATTTTCATTTCTTATATCTTCATAGTTTAATCCATTTTTATTTGCAAAGTTGATTAAAGCTGTTTCAGTTGGGTCACCTATTTCCTGACCTTCACTACCTATTGCAGAGTCATTACATAATACTGAGCATAATGTAAGTAATCTGCTATGTATATTAGATTCATAGCTTTCTGCTGAATTCATAACTTCTGATTCAGTTCCATTCATATATAAATCTACTACTGTCATCTTGTTCTGAGTAAGTGTACCAGTTTTATCTGTACATATAACTTTTGCTGAACCTAATGTTTCAACTGCAGGAAGTTTTCTTATTATAGCCTGTTTTTTAGCCATATTATTTGTTCCAACTGCTAAAACTATAGTCATTATTGATGATAATGCTTCTGGTATTGCTGCAACTGCTATTGCTACAGCAAACATGAATGAGCTAAGAACTACTTCACCCATATTTCCTGTTCCCATTATGAACGCTTTACCAACCTGTATTCCGAATATTAATAGTGCAAGTAATGTTATACCAACACCTAATTTTTTACTGAATGCTTCTATATTTTGCTGAAGTGGAGTAAGTTTTGAGTCTGCATTTTCAAGAAGTCCCGCTATTTTACCCATTTCACTGTTCATACCAGTTCCAGTTGTTACAAATGTTCCTCTACCATAAACTACCATTGAACCACTGAATACCATATTTTTCTGGTCTCCTAAAGGAGATTCATCTGCTATAACATCTGTGTGTTTTAATACTGGTTCTGATTCACCAGTAAGCATACCTTCAACACATTTTAATGTCTGTGCTTCTATTAATCTACCATCTGCCGGTACATAATCCCCTGCTTCAAGTATTACTATATCCCCTGGTACTAATTCTTTAGCAGGTATAGTTAATTTATTTCCATCTCTTATAACCTTTGCGTTTGGTGCAGATAAAGCTTTTAAACTGTCTAATGAACTTTCAGCTTTCTTTGTCTGAACAACACCAAGTATACTGTTAAGTATTATAACTGCAAATATTATTAAAGATTCCATAGTTTCACCTAATGCAATCTGAACTATTGCAGCTATAAGAAGTATTATTACTAGTGGATCTTTAAAACTTTCTAAAAATAGCTTCCATACAGGTACTTTGTCTTTTTCCTGTAATTCGTTGTAGCCATGTTTTTCTAAAAGTTCTTTTGCTTTTTCTTGACTTAAACCATTTTCGTTTGATTCTAAGTCATTTAAAACTTCTTCATAATTTTTCTGATAAAACATAAGTATTCCTCCTTTTCTTCTCTAATAGATATGATTCCTTTTGATTTATTTTGAGTAATAAAAAAACCTTGATACGAATCTTCAAAATAAACCGCTGTCTATTTTGAAGGTCTCGCTATCAAGGTTAACATTCTATCCTCGCCAGTTGACCGAGCATATATGCTGTATTGACGACCAACTGCACTTAACTGTGTAAGCTACTCCCCTTCGAGAAGTATTATCATTTTATATTATTCTGTAATAGATATTATATATCTTTCTAATAATTTTGTCTATCTTTATTTTTTTATTTAACTTTTATTTTACATTTCTAAAAATATAATTATTAGTTTTCTTCTTTTATATCTACTTTTATGCTTAATTCTTCAAGCTGAGCATCTTCTGCCGGAGCTGGAGCATTTGTCATTGGGCATATAGCGTTCTGGTTTTTAGGGAATGCTATAACTTCTCTTATGTTGTCTACTCCTGCAAGTAGCATAACTAATCTATCAAGTCCAAATGCCATACCAGCGTGTGGTGGTGCACCATATTTGAAAGCATCTAGTAAGAATCCGAATTTGTTGTAAGCTTCTTCTTCACTTAATCCTAGAGCTGCGAACATTTTTTTCTGAACTTCAGAGTCAGATATTCTCACAGATCCTCCACCTACTTCGTATCCATTTAATACTATATCGTATGCTTTTGCTCTTAATGTATCTTTTTCATCAGTATCAAGTCTGTCTATATCTTCATCTAATGGAGAAGTGAATGGATGGTGTTTAGCAACATATCTTCCATTTTCTTCATCTTCTTCAAATAGTGGGAATTCTGTTACCCATAAGAAGTTGAACTGATTTTTCTTTTCTTCTAATATTCCTAATTTATCTGCAACAGCAAGTCTTACCTGTCCTAACGCATCATAAACTATAGCGTCTTTGTCAGCAACGAATAGAAGTAAATCTCCTACTTTACCGTTCATTCTTTCAACTATTGCATTTAAATCTTCTTCACTGAAGAATTTAGCTATTGGAGATGTTACTCCTTCTTCAGTTATTTTCATCCATGCAAGCCCTTTTGCTTTGTAAGTTTTAGCACAGTCTTCTAAGTGAGATATCTGTTTTCTTGGGAATTTTTCAGCCATTCCTTCAACATTTATCCCTCTAACACTCTTACCTTTTACAGCACAGTCAGCGAATACTTTAAATCCACATCCTTCAACTAAGTCAGTTATGTTTACAAATTCATATCCAAATCTAGTATCTGGTTTATCTGAACCATATCTGTCCATAGCTTCTGCGTAAGTCATTCTTGGTAGAGGAAGTTCTATATCAACGTTTATAGTTTCTTTGAATATTTCCTGAACCATTTTTTCCATAACTGTCATAACGTCTTCTGCTTCAACGAAAGACATTTCTGTGTCTATCTGAGTGAATTCTGGCTGTCTGTCTGCTCTTAAATCTTCATCTCTGAAACATTTTACTATCTGGAAGTATCTATCCATACCAGAAACCATTAGTAACTGTTTTAATAACTGTGGTGACTGTGGTAATGCATAGAATTTACCTTCATTAACTCTACTTGGCACTAAGTAGTCTCTTGCACCTTCTGGAGTTGGTTTAACTAAGAATGGTGTTTCTATTTCACAGAAGTTCTGTTCTGTTAAGTATCTTCTTACTATGTTAGTAACCTGATGTCTTAACATTAAGTTTCTCTGCATTTTTGGTTTTCTTAAATCAAGATATCTGTATTTTAATCTTAATGATTCTGAAACATCATCGTCATCTTTTATGTATATTGGTGGTGTTTCTGATTTGTTAAGTAATCTTAATTCATTTGCGAATACTTCAACATCTCCTGTTGGCATGTTAGGGTTTTTAGACTGTCTTTCTCTAACTTCACCTTTAACAGCTATTACATATTCTGATCCTAATTTTTCTGCTTTTTCAAAAGCTTCTTTATCTACATCTGTATCGAATACTATCTGGCATATTCCGCCTCTATCTCTTAAATCAACGAATACAAGACCTCCAAGATTTCTCTTTTTCTGTACCCATCCCATAAGTACAACTTCCTGTCCTATATTTTCAGCTCTTAATTCGCCACAATAGCAGCTTCTTTTTAGACCTTTTATTGTTTCCAAACTTATTACCTCCGTCCTCATTTTAACTATATTGAATCTCAATTTAATAAATCAAGAGTATTCTTTTCCAATTTAATAAATTGCATATAGTATATATTATATCCTATTAACACTTTATTGTGAATACAATGTTAATTTTTTCTATAATTGTATTAATGTTAACTATATATCTATTGTAGACATAGTATATTCTCTCTGATATTATGAACTCTGTAAGGAGTGAGTTTGTATGAGTAAATTTTTAGGGAATAACAATCCCTTTTATTTTGAGAAAGACATAAAACTTTTAAATGGTGATATATTATCATTAAGAAATGCTATCACAGCCGATGCAGAAACTGTGGTTAATTTCTTTAAAGTAACTTCAGATGAAAGCGATAATCTATCTTTTTCATCTGATGAATATTTTGTAACACCTTATGAAGAAAAAATAGTAATCTCAAACATCAATAGAAATAGTAAGACTATAATGATTCTTGGTTTTATAGATGAAGTTCTTTGTTGCATTGCAGAGCTTAATTCTTCTGCTGAATTAAGATTATCTCACAACGTAGAATATTCTATAACTGTCCTTAAAGAATTTTGGGGCATAGGGATTGGAAATGCTATAACAAATGAAATTATAAATTTCGCAAAAGAAAAAAATGTTAAAAACATAGTTCTATTTGTAAGACAAGAAAATAGTGCTGCAATAAATCTTTATAAAAAATATGGATTTAAAACTGTAGGAATAAAAAAAGACTATATTTGCATAGATGGAAAATACGACGACGAAATATCTATGCAGCTACAATTATAAAAATAAAAAGGATGTCTTAATTATATTTTTGAGAACATCCTTTTTTTATATTTATACTTTTCTTACCACTTTTGTTATAGCCTCAACTACAGCGTAGAATACACCTGCACAAGGCCAAATTACCCAACTTATATGCCAGTTAAATGTATAGAAACTATATGCTAAATATATAAATTATGCATAAAGCTACTCCAAAAGCCATACTCTGTTGCAACTTTCCTTCAAAACTATCATTCTTTTCTTCTGCAAATCTTAAAGAACTTGAGTCGACTTCTATAGGTCTATCCATGTATTTAAATTTATCCATTTTCATTCCATATTTTATAAATACTGATACCGCACTAGCAACCATAATTAAAAGTATTATTAACCCAATCATAGCAGCATGATCTTCTTTTATTGGAATTTTATTTTGTTCTGCAAATCCAGCCAAAAGCACTAACATTACTGGTGATAAAATACAAAGCATAACAGCTCTAGCAAATTTTTTTGCAGTAATTTCTGATAGTTTAATATAATTTGAAACCTCTTCAAAACTAGTCTTTCTTCTTTTTATAACATTTTCATTAGCTTTTTCTTCACTGATTATTCTATCTATAGCTATATCTGATGATATATTTCTATTATTTATATATGAATTTTCTTCAATTTTATTCATATATATTGAGCTTTCACTACTATCAAACCTTTCTTCTTTAAAATTATCTTTTAAAAGATAGTCTGTAGATACTTCAAATATTTCACTAATTTTTATTATTTTTTCAAGAGTTGGTATTGATTCTCCACTTTCCCATTTTGATACAGATTGTCTAGATATATCTAATCTCTCTGCTAGTTCCTCTTGTGACCATCCATTCTTTTTTCTCAAACTTATTATTTTTTCTGATAATGTCATTTTCCTCACCTCTTTTAACTTGGTCGATATATCGTTCCCTTTAGATATCTATTTCTATGGTCTTATCTTACCAAAATTCTTAAAATCATACTACCAACTACACTAACAAATTTGTCAACTGCTAGTTGCATTGTTGAAATTTCAACATTTATATTTTATTTTTTCTTAAATAGCTTTATTTTGTTTTAATCATTTTACTATTCTTGATACTTTCAAAAATAAAAAAACAGTATTGATAACTGTCAGCTTGCGACAATGCGTGGACGCACAACTAAAGCTTAAAACAAAAAGCTTTATCTAATTGCGTCTTAGCCTGGAGCTGATGACAGTTACAATACTGTTCCCTTTTATTTTATAATCTTTCTTTTAATTCTTTTACTAGTTCACTAAGTTTTACAGTATGCTGTTCTGATGTAGACATGTTTTTAAGTGATGCTTCGTTGTTTTTAAGTTCATCATCACCTATAACTATTGTAAACTTAGCATTTATCTTATCAGAGTATTTAAACTGAGCTTTAACACTTCTTGATAAGTGATCTTTATCAGCACTTATGTGATTATCTCTTAATTCTTTTAAAAGACCGAAGCTTTTCTTTTTAGCTTCATCACCTATAGTAACTATGAATATATCTGTAGACTGAGGATTTTCTATTTCTATTCCTGCATCTTCAAGAGTAAGAAGAAGTCTTTCTACTCCAAGAGCAAATCCTATTCCGCTAGTTCCTTTAGGTCCACCTAGCTGCTCAACTAGTCCGTCGTATCTACCTCCACCACAAACTGTACTCTGAGCACCTATGTTTTCAGCTATTATTTCAAAAGCTGTTCTCTTGTAGTAGTCTAATCCTCTAACTATAGTTTTATCTATTTCGTAAGGTATTTCCATTTCTTTTAGGTATTCTTCAAGTTCTGCAAAATGAGCTTTACAATCATCACAAAGATTGTCTATCATATAAGGTATATCTGTTATAGCCTCTTTACACTGAGGGTTTTTACAGTCTATAACTCTCATAGGATTTTTTTCTTTTCTTTCGTTGCACATATCGCAAAGAACTTCTGATTTTGAATCTAAATATTCTCTTAGTTTTTTATCGTATTCTTTTCTACAAACTGGGCATCCAACAGAGTTTAAGCTAACTTTTAAGTCTTTTAATCCTAATTCTCTGAAGAACTGCATTGCTAATGATATAGCTTCAGCATCCATTGATGGGCTATCACTTCCTATAGCTTCAATACCAAACTGGTGGAACTGTCTCTGTCTTCCAGCCTGTGGTCTTTCATATCTGAAGCAAGGAGTTATGTAGAACATTTTTGTTGGCTGAGTATCAGCATATAGTTTATTTTCTATAAATGCTCTTACTGCCCCAGCTGTTCCTTCTGGTTTTAGAGTTATTTCTCTATCTCCTTTATCTTTAAATGAGTACATTTCTTTCTGAACTATATCTGTAGTATCACCTACACCTCTCTGGAATAGTTCTGTATGCTCAAATATCGGTGTTCTCATTTCCTGATATCCGTAAAGTGCACATATTTCTCTAAATTTATTTTCAAGATAATTCCATTTGTACGAGTCTTTAGGAGTTATATCTTTTGTTCCTCTTGGTGCTTTAGTTAGCATTTTTTTCTACCTCCCTTTTTTTCTTTTCAATCATATCCTCAACCCTATCAAGGTATATTTCAAGGTTTTTAACGTCGTCTACTCTTTCAATTCTATTTTCATCTAAGTATACAAATTTAGAAACAGCTCCAGCTCCTATAGCTATATTAGTCTGTTTTTCTTCCATCATCTGCATATTATAGATGCACTCATATCCTTCTTTAGCGTATCCTACGTTTTCTAAGTTTCCTAGCATCATTTTCTGTCTATACATATAGTACGGATTTAAGTTCATTTCTTTAGCAGCTTCCATAGAAATATCTATCATTTTGATCATTTCTTTGTACTGAGTAAGATTTTCTTTATAAGAATCCATATCCATATTTAATTTAGATGCTCTTTTTATTGCTAGTGTATGAACAGTTAAACTTTCTGGAGATAATTTTTTTATTTCTTCCAGTGTCTTTTTAACCATTTCTGCATCTTCATCTACAAGACCTAAGATTATATCCATATTTATATTATCAAATCCTAGCTCTCTAGCCATTTTGAAGCAAGTTTTTATATCTTCCACACTATGTTTTCTACCTATTTTTTCTAGTGTAGAGTCATTCATAGTCTGTGGATTTATACTTATTCTATTTACTCCATGTTTTTTAAGTACTCTTAATTTTTCTTCTGTAATAGTATCAGGTCTACCAGCTTCTACAGTAAATTCTTTTATTTTGCTGAAGTCAAAGATTTCAAATAGATTTTCTATCATATAATCCATATCTTCCGCTTCTAAAGCTGTAGGTGTTCCTCCACCTATGTAGAATGTTTCTATTTCCCAACCTCTATTTTTTATTATTTCTGCAGTTCCTCTTGCCTCATCTAAAAGTCTTTCTACGTATTTTCTTCTAAGATTTCCATATTTTTGGATTGAGTTAGATGGGAATGAGCAGTAATAACATCTAGTTGGACAGAAAGGAATACTTACATAGAGAGATATTTTTTTATCGCTTAATGGATAAATAAATCCTCTTTCTCTTTTCGCTATGTCTAGTGCTAGTTCTGCCTTTTCATCTGTTATGAAATGCTCTTCTTTTAAATAATTTAAAACTTCAGCATCATCCATACTGTCAGATATTAAATTGTGAACTATTTTAACTGGTTTTATCCCTGTTAAATCGCCCCATGGTACATAGCTATCAGGCATAATCTGTTTTAATGCCTGGAACATACTTTTTTTGATGCTCCATCTAGCTGCTTTTTTTACAGCTAATGAATCTTCTCTTTCTAACTTTTCCACGAATTCAGCATAATTATTGGAATTATTTATTAAATCAGAGTAATCTTTTTCAAATTCTTTCTGTTCTGTAAATTCACCGATTATACTTCCATTTTCGTAAACTTCTGTTTTTGATATTACTTTTCTTCCATTTATTTCTATGCTATTGACTAAAAATTTTTCTTCAGAATTCTGTAATTCTTCAACATATTCAAACTCTGATGTGAATAATTTTATAAGTTCTGAAACCTCGTATTCATAGTCATGCCCTTTTAACACTACTTTTAGCATTTTTTTCTCCTTATACATAATAATTCACTATGCAAAGGCAAAAGCCCTCGCATAGTGTTTTTATTTTTATTCTCCAATGTATCTAGTTGAAAGATAAGGATTATTTTGTTTTTCGTGTCCAAGTACAGTAGGTTCTCCATGACCAGGATAAACAGCTATTTCATTTTCGAATTTTTTTATCTTATTAAGAGATTTTTTCATTTTTCTTTCATCTCCACCTCTAAGGTCACATCTTCCCATGCTTCCTTTGAATAGAGTATCCCCTGTTATAAGATTATTTTCTGTTCTTATACACATACCACCTTCAGTATGACCTGGAGTGTGTATGAATAAAAGTTTTGTTTTACCTAAGTATAGGCTATCTCTATCCTCTACATATATATCTGCATCAAATTCAGTTTTTCCACATCTCATCATATTACTTAAATTATAGCTTGCATCATTTAACATTTCTTTTTCATCTTTATGAGCTACAACTGGCACTTTTTTATATGCTAATATATCTTTAACATATCCTATATGATCTGCGTGTCCATGAGTTAGGATTACATATTTTAAATCTAATCCTTCTTCTTTTAAGTATTCTATTACTTCATTTGGACTTCCACCTGGATCTACTACTGCAGCTTCTTTAGTTTCATCATCTGATAGTATGTATACGTTTGTTGATGTATAAAAATCGTCAATTCTTTTAATTTCCACTATTTTATCCTCCTAAAAAGATTTATTTGATTCTAAAAGTATAGTTACTGGTCCATCGTTTACTAAATCAACCATCATATGTGCTCCAAATTCACCAGTTTCAGTATTTATTCCTTGCTCAGAAACTTTCTTGACAAATTCCTGATAAAGTTTATCTGCTTCTTCTGGTGCAGCAGCATTTGTAAAGCTTGGTCTACGTCCCTTTCTACAGTCACCGTAAAGAGTAAACTGAGAAACCGCAAGCATTTCACCGCCTATATCTTTTAGAGATAAATTCATTTTGTCATTTTCATCTTCAAATATTCTAAGATTAATAGTTTTATCAACTATATAATCTACATCTTTTGAAGTATCTCCATGTGTTACACCTAATAAAACAAGAAGACCTTTGTTTATCTTTCCTGTTGTTCTCCCATCAACTGTAACTTCAGAGCGAGATACTCTCTGTACAACAGCTCTCATTTTAAAATTCTCCTCATTTATATATTAATTTGTCATTCTATAAATTCTTTCAACACCTGGAACTGCTTTTATCTTCTTCATTATATAATCAAGCTGTTCTGTTCCTTCTACTTCCACTAAAAGATTTATAGTAACTTCAGAGTCTTTTCCTTTTCTAGCATTTATTCCATTTAAACCTATTTTTTCATTTGCTACGATATGAGTTATTTCGTTTACTATTCCTCTTCTATCTACAACTTTTATCTGAATTTCTGCTTCAAATGTACTATTGCTATCTTTTCCTGCTCCATCCCAAGATACTTTTATCATTCTCTTTTTGAAGAATTCATCATCTGGGTTTACATTTACACAGTCTGCTCTGTGAACAGCAACTCCTCTTCCTTTAGTTATATATCCAACTATATCATCTCCAGGAAGTGGATTACAGCATTTAGCAAATCTTACTAAGATATTGTCAAGACCTTCAACTATTATTCCTTGTGAAGGAGTTTTCTTTCTCTTTTTGCTGTATTCTGTATCGCTTATATTATGTTTTTCTATATCTTCAGAAAGACTCGCTTTCTTTTCTTTCATAGCCTGTCGCATTTCTCTTGTATAAAGCTCTTTGAGCTTAGTAACAACCTGAGATGCCATTATTCCACCATATCCAACTGTAGCTATTAAATCCTCAACATTTGGCTGGTTAAATTTTTTAGCTATTATAAGCATATTTTTATCTATTACAGAATCTTTTGTAGTAGGTAATCCATGTTTTTTAAACTCTCTTTCAAGTATTGCATTACCACGTTCGATATTTTCTTCTCTTCTCTCTTTTTTGAAGAACTGTCTTATTCTACTCTTTGCATTTGGAGTTTTTACTATACCTAACCAGTCTCTACTTGGTCCTGGAGAGTTTGAAGATGTAAGTATTTCAACTATATTACCATTCTGTAATTTGTAATCTAATGTAACCATTCTTCCATCAACTTTTGCACCAACACATTTATTACCTACATTTGTATGTACTCTATAGGCAAAGTCTATTGGAGTTGACTCAGCTGGTAATTCTATAACATCCCCCTGTGGAGTAAATACATATACCTGGCTTGAGAAGACATCTTCTTTTAAGGCATCCATGAATTCATGAGGATCTTTTACATCCTTTTCCCATTCCATCATCTGTCTTAACCACTGAAGTTTTTCTTCTATTTTATCTTCTTTTGAATTAGATATACCTTCTTTATACTTCCAATGTGCAGCTATACCATATTCTGCTATATTGTGCATTTCATGAGTTCTTATCTGAATTTCTAAAGGTTCTCCATCTGGTCCAACAACTGTAGTGTGAAGTGACTGATACATATTAGGTTTTGGCATAGCTATGTAATCTTTGAATCTGCCTGGTATTGGCTTCCATAGTGTATGCACCACCCCTAAGACAGCATAGCAATCTTTTACTGTATCAACTAAAACTCTGACTGCTGTAAGGTCAAAAATCTCCTCGAATGTTTTATTTTTTTTCTTCATTTTTCTATATATACTATAGAAATGTTTTGGTCTACCATAAACATCACATGGTATTTCCATTTCAGCAAATTTTTCTTGTAAACAAGTTACTATTCTTGTTATATTTTCTTCTCTCTGACTTCTCTTCATAGACACTTTTTCAACTAATTCATAGTATCCGTCGTGGTCTATATATCTTAAAGCTAAGTCTTCAAGTTCCCATTTTATTTTAGATATACCAAGTCTGTGTGCTATCCCACCGTATATTTCTAGTGTTTCTGTAGCTTTATATTTTGCTTTTTCTGGATCCATGTAGTTAAGAGTTCTCATGTTATGAAGTCTATCCGCTAGTTTTATAAGTATAACCCTTATATCCTTAGCCATAGCTAAAAACATCTTTCTTAAATTTTCAGACTGTGTTTCCTCTTTTGAGCGGTATTTTATTTTACCAAGTTTTGTAACACCATCTACAAGATCCGCTATTTCCTTATTAAAAATACTTTCTATATCTTCATATGTGTACTCAGTATCTTCAACTACATCATGTAGCAATCCTCCAGTTACTGTTTCTATATCTAGCTGCATATCACATATTATATTTGCAACAGCTAATGGATGTATAAAATACGGTTCTCCCGATTTTCTTTTTTGATCTCTATGTGCATATTTAGCTAATTTATACGCTTTTATAATTGTATCCAAATCGCCATTTGGAGCATATGATTTAACTTTTTCTAATATTTCTAAAAGATCTTTGTCTGATTCAGCAGAAGTGTCGGCGAGAACTTCTAACGTTCTTTCATTTCTTTCGGCATCTTTTAACTTTATGCCCTCTAATTTTTTCTTTCCCTGCATAAAACCACCTTATTCCGTTCCATCTGTATAACTAATCTGTTGATTAGTATTTTATTATTGATTCCACATCGTATCCTTTTAGTTTATCTTTACCATTTAAGAACTCAAGCTCTATTAAGAACTGAATAGATACTATTTCTCCACCTAAGCTTTCTATTAGCTTAGTAGCAGCTTCTACAGTTCCTCCAGTAGCTAATAAGTCATCTATTATAACTACTTTTTTACCTTCTTCTATTGAATCCTTATGCATTTCTATTTTATCTGTTCCATATTCAAGATCATATTCAAAACTAACTACTTCTGCAGGTAGTTTACCTGGCTTTCTTATAGGTACAAATCCTGCACCTAATGCATAAGCTACAGGAGCACCTAATAAAAATCCTCTAGCTTCAGGTCCAACTACATAATCGATATCTTTATCTTTTAAATTTTCAACTATTCTATCTACAGCTTCTTTAAAAGCTTCTCCATCTTTTAATAGAGTTGTTATGTCTTTAAATCCTATACCTGGTTTTGGGAAGTCCTGTATATTTCTTATTTTAGATTCTAAGTTCATCTTTTTTCCTCCAATACTTAAACATTATAAATTTCTCTTGCTTTTTCTCTAATTTGATTTAGATTTATTAAAATTTTACTTCTATTTAAATCAAGCTTAGTATCTGGTTTTGGCAGCACTTCAATATTTACAAAATCACGCTCATCTATTGCTACCTCAAATAGCCCAAGCTCTTTAAAAATCTTGATAATTGCAAATAGCTTTAAAGGAATCATTTTGAATATATTCATCGTGTCGTCCATTCTAAATTTAATTCCCCTATTTTTTGTTACATATCTATAAATATTTACAAATTCATTTCTAGTTGGTACTATGTTTTCCATTATGCTCTTAATATAAATTTTATCAATTTCATTGTAATTTTTTATTATTTTACATTCATCTTCCACTTTAGAGTATAATTTTCCATAGTCATCCCTAGTATACAGATAATCATAAAGAATAATATTATTATATCTTTTTACGTCTATTTTATCAATATTAGGTGAGAATATCAGATGTATTTTTGAATGCTTTTTGTCATTTTCACATATTTCTTTAAAATATATTTCCACTTCTTCTTCTAAAAGTGTTAAATCTGATTTAGCTCTAAAAAATCCATTTATAGAGTTTGCTATTACAAGAGTATTATCCTCAATAAAATCAAATATATTTTCTACTCTTTCTCCCTCTATATCTATATGTCCTAATTTATATTCTTCTAAACTTTCTATATTATATAAACTATTTTCATTATTGGGTATTAATTCATTCATAAGTTTAACAGCATCTATATTTGTGGTAGCTGATTTAGGGTAAGCAAGTCTTAAGTCTTTAACCAAGAACTGTAGTTTTCTTTTTCCCATAAATGTATTTTCATCTAATTGGAATAATACATCTATTCTATCTCCATTTTTTAAACCATCTATTAAATGAGCTGCATTGAATCCTACACATTCAAATACATTGTCTTTTTCTATTTCTAGTTTTATGTGCTGTCTATTTTGTCCCATAAATCTCATATCTCTAAGTATGCAATCTCTTAAAATAAACTTAGGAGTAGGATTGCTCATACCAAATGGTTCAAGTTTTCTAAGCTCTTCAATTAAATCAAAATTCGCTGATTTTTCATTTAATTCGTATTCTACTTTGATTTCTTCTATCATATCTTCTTCTGTAAGATTTATATCAGCGGATTCATTTATTCTTCTTCTAAGCTCAGCTACCTTGTCCGCACTTATGCTAAGACCTGCTGCTTGCTCATGACCGCCAAACTTGGTAAGTATATCAGCACATTCTGTTAAGGCATCAAATATACTAAACCCTTTTATAGATCTAGCAGAACCAGTTGCCTCTCCATCTTCTATACACATAAGTATTGTAGGTTTGTAGTATTTTTCTGTTAGCTTAGATGCTACTATTCCTATAACACCATGCTGCCAACCTTCATGTGCTAAAACTATAACCTTATCATCTTCATATGACGGATCATTTTTTATAATTGTTTCTGCTTCGTGATGGATTTTCATCTCTATCATTTGTCTATCATTATTTTTTTCATCTAATGCCAATGCTATTTCGTGTGCAGTATCCTTATCTGTAGCTGTAAATAGTTCTACACCTAAATCAGAAAATCCTAGTCTTCCTGCTGCATTTATTCTTGGACCTATTGTAAAGCCTATATGAGAAGAACCAATTTTTTCTTTATCTACTCCACATACATTTATAAGTTCAGAAAGCCCTAAATTATGTCCATTTTTCATCGCTTTTAGACCATTTTTTACAATTATTCTATTTTCATCTACCAAAGGAACTATGTCACATATAGTTGCTAATGTTGCTATTTCTATATAATCATAAACTGTTGTTTTGAATACTTCTGGTGGAGTAAGTGCCTGTACTAGCTTAAATGCTATTCCACATCCACAAAGCATATCAAAAGGGTAATTACAATCATCTTGCTTTGGATTTACAACCGCATATGCATTTGGGATTTCACTCTGACATTCATGGTGGTCTGTGATAATCATTTCTATATCAAGTTCATTGGCGTATTCAACTTCATCTACTGATGTTATTCCACAGTCGACGCTTATAATTAAATCGCACCCTTCAGAACTTATATACTCTATAGCCTCTTTATTTATTCCATATCCTTCTTCTAATCTATTTGGTATATAATACTTAACATTAAAATTTATAGACCTAAAGTACGTAAGTAACACCGACGTAGATGAAACACCATCAACATCATAATCTCCATATATCCAAACTCTCTCATTTAACTCTATTGCCTTTTTTATACGCTCTGCTGCCTTCCCCATATCCTTCATTAAAAATGGGTCTCTCAAGTAATCTAAGGATGGATTTGTAAATAATTTTATCTCCTCCTCAGAATTTATGTTTCTATTTTCAAGAATTTGAGATATTTCTGGAGAAAGTTTAAACTTTTCTGTTTCATCTGTAACGCCTGGTTTTCCTCTATGTATTAGAGTCCACTTTTTCATATAATCCCCTCCAATTCTATCTCTTCTTTATTTTAACTTTTACAATTTCTATGACTAAAATAAGCCCTATTATAAATGATATGAAAAATCCAGCAATTGCCATATATTTTATTCCCATATTACTTTCTATATTAGGTGATGCAATTATAAGGGAAGAGCCTACTATTATAGATGCAAGTACTAGGGCCATAGTCATCTGTGTTGTCAATTCCTTTAAACAATCCTCTATTCTAGTCATTTTTACTTCTTCAACAGATATTTTTACATTGTTCTTTTCTATTATTTTTAGAACATTTTTTATCTGCTTTGGAAGATTTTTTAAATCTAATACTATATCTTCTATATTTCCCTTTGTTTCCATTGCGATATTTTTAGGATTTATTCTACTTTTGTAGTAATTCTTTATAAATGCCTTGCTAATTTCTCTAGCAGAAAATTCAGGATCCAATGTTCTCGCTGTCCCCTCTAATGTAATTATTGTCTTAGCTAAAGTTATCAACTGTGGTGGCATAGTTATTTTATACTTTCTAAAGAATCTAAAAATCTCATTTAATACTGTTCCTATGCTTATTCTTTCAAGCGGTATATCGTAATAATAGTGAATCATATACAGCATTTCACCTTTGAACCCCTCTATATCAGTTTCTTCACCTATTGCATCTATTTCAGTAAGAACTCTAACTATCTTATCTACATTTTTCTCTGATGCCGCAAGTGCAAATTTATTTAAAAAATTAAGAGTTCTATTGTCTACCATTCCGATCATACCAAAATCTATATATGCTATTTGAGATTCACTAAGCACAAATATATTTCCTGGATGCTGGTCTGCATGGAAGAATCCATAATCAAATACCTGTCTTAAAAAAGCTTTAACTCCTATGTGCGCTATTTTTTTAGTGTCCCAACCTTTTTCTTTAATTAAATCTATATCACTTAATTTTATTCCTTCTATTCTTTCCATTATAAGAACTCTTTTAGTAGTATATTCCATATGCATCTCTGGAATATACACCTCGTCGCTATTTTGGAAAATTCTCTTCATTTTTACAGCATTTACAGCTTCAAAATTGTAGTCTAATTCTCTCAATAGCTGACTAGAAAGTTCTTCCAGCATTTCTTTCATATCAATATTATAGTCCTTTATAATATCCTGAATAGATCCAGATACTCTTTTTAATATTTCTAAGTCAGATTTTATAGTTTCTTCTATATCTGGACGCTGTACTTTTATTACAACCTTTTCACCATCTTTTAAAACAGCATTGTATACCTGTCCTATTGATGCTGCTGCTATAGGTTCTTTATCAAACTCAGAGAATATTTCATCTATATTTCTTCCAGTTTCTTCTTCTATTATTGCCATAGCTACATCAGTATCAAATGTTTCAACATCATCTCTAAGCTTAACAAGCTCATCTATCATATCTTGGTCTAAAAGATCCCGTCTTGTACTGAGAATCTGCCCCATTTTTATATAAGTAGGTCCCAGCTCTTGAAGTGCTAACCTTAATCTTTGACCAGATGTCATATTTTTTATATCATCTTTAGGCTCTGAAGATGATACATCTATCTTACTTCCAGATCCCTCTTTATTTATTCTCTCTATAATAAAACTAAATCCGTATTTAACCATAACCTGGGCAATTTCTTTATATCTTTTTATATGTCTGTAACTTATTCGCATTATTTCACCGCCCATCTTTATATATTTAATTTTATTTTATCATACATTATCATTCTCTCGCACAAATAAATAAAAAAAGAGATGGGTTAATTTTCCCATCTCTATAAAATCTATTTATTTATGTTCTTCTGCAGTTTTTACATATAAAGCTGCACTTTTTTCTAAATTTTTCTTTTCATCGTCAGTTAATGGTCTTATTGCTTTTGCTGGAGAACCTATTATAAGCATACCATCTTCAAACTTTTTATTTGATGTAACTAGTGCTCCAGCTCCAACTAAACAATGCTCTCCTATTTCTGCACCATCTAAAACTATAGCTCCCATTCCAACAAGAGAATTATCACCTATTTTAGCACCATGTACAATTGCTCTATGACCAATAGTTACATTATTTCCTATTATAGTTTTTTCTTCTCCATGTAGTACTGATCCATCTTGTATATTGGTATTTTCACCGATGATTATTTCTTCATCGTCACCTCTTATTACTGAATTGTACCATACACTAGAATTTTTTCCTATTTTTACTTTTCCTATAATATCAGCAGACTCAGATACATATACAGATTCTTCTATCTGTGGTTCTATACCGCAAAATGATTTTATCATTATTCTTCGTCCTGACCTTCCATCATTAATTTAGCCTGTATCATTATTGCACATTCAGTACGTTTTCTCTGCATTTCACAACCTAAATCATATGGTTTGTTTATATCTCCATTGAAGTTTAATGCATTTGCATGACATCCACCTGAACAGTAGAATTTATTCCAACATTTTTTACATTCTTCTTTGTTGTATACGTGAGCATCTCTGAACATTTTCTGAAGATCTTCTGGAAATTCTATTTTTTCATCCATTATATTACCCATTATGTATTCTTCCTGTCCAACGAACTGATGACATGGATATATATCTCCATTTGGAGTTATTGATAGGTATTCATTACCTGCACCACAACCAGTTATTCTTTTTATTACACATGGTCCCTGAGTTAAATCTACCATAAAGTGGAAGAATTTAAATTTATCTCCAGCTAACTGTCTATCAGCTAGTTCTGCTGCAAATCTTTCATATTCATCAAATATCTGTGGTAAGTCTTCTTTTCTTAATGCAAATGGATTTGATTCATCGTCTACAACTGGTTCAACAGAAGTAAGTTCAAATCCTAAATCTCTAAAGTGAAGTATATCTTTTGAGAAGTCTAAGTTTTCTCTAGTGAAAGTACCTCTTACATAGTAGTATTTATCTTTTGGTCTTTTTTCTACTAATTTCTGCATTTTAGGAACTATTACATCATAGCTTCCTTTGTCGTTTATAGTCATTCTCATGTTGTCATTTACTGATTTTCTACCGTCTAAGCTAAGTACAACATTGTGCATATTTTCGTTTATGTAGTCTATTATTTCATCGTTTAATAATAGTCCGTTAGTAGTTATAGTGAATCTCATATTTTTACCGTGTTCTTTTTCTATACTTCTTCCGTATTCTACTAACTGTTTTACAACTTCAAAGTTCATTAGCGGTTCTCCACCGAAAAAGTCTATATCAAGATTTCTTCTGCTTCCTGAATTAGCAACTAGGAAATCTAACGCTCTTTTACCTACTTCAAAGCTCATTAATTCAGGTTTTCCACCGAAGTTACCCTGTTTAGCAAAGCAGTATTTACATTTTAAGTTACAGTCATGTGCAACATTTAAGCAAAGTGCTTTTACTACTGGTTCTCTATGAACAAATGCTGGGTGGAACTGATAGTTATCTTCTGTATAAAGAAGTCCTTCTTCTTCTAAGTTAGCTATTTCATCCCAAGCTTCTTCAACCTGTTCTTTTGTAAATTCATCTTTTAATAATTCAACTGTTTCTTCTTTAGTTTTTTCTTTGTAGAAATCTAATACTCTATAAGCAGCATCGTCTACAACGTGAACAGATCCACCATTAACATCTAATACTATGTTGTATCCATTCATTGAATATTTATGTATCATACTCATAATCTTTCCTCCATCTATATTAATTTTTTAATTTTTGACCTAAACTATCCTTCATTATATCACATCTTTACAATTTAATTCAATATTAGCGAAAATATAGGACAATCATTCGGCTTTTATTTTTGAATTCGTGACTTAATTTACAGTTTTCGCATACATTGTATACACAATTTAATACAATATATAATTGTGATATACTATTTAACATTTCTTTTTTATATTTTCCAAAAAAATCTTTGTTTTTTTATTAATTATTATAGCACATTTATTATTTTTATGTTATTATTAGTTTGTAAGCAGGAATAAGAGTAACACATTTAGTATATTCCTTGTTTATATACTCAAACTTATTTTAAAAGGAGATGGCAATTTTGAAAGGAAATATAATACAGTACAATTTTTTAAGAATGGAAGACAAAGATTTTTACGCTTTTGATTATTCAATAGTTTTAGAAGATAAAGGTGATATGCTTACAATATTACCATTCAATAATAAATTCGCTAAGGATTCTATATCTACTTTCTGCTTAGGAAAAATAGACGGATTCCTTGAAATAAGAAATGAAGGATTCATAGAAAATGCTGGACAGTACGTTCACTTCGAAAAAATGGTAGATGTACCTAAAGCTGATGTTCATCTAGTATACAAACAGGATATAAACGGTGGTTTAGTAAAAGACGAAAATGGTGAATTCATACCTGTTACTTTATCTGATGCACAGAATGAAATGATAGCAGAAAAACATGAATTATACGAAGAAGGAGAAGCTAAAACTCCACTTAGCGTTATATTCAAAGCTGACAAGAGCTTCAAACTTGACTACAATAGCATAAGTTCAAAAGAACTTCTTGAACTTGGAAATACTCCATTTGATAGATATAGAGAATTTAACTTTGGAGATGAAAAAGTACTATTATTCTTCATCGAAGGAAAACGTTACTCTATAATAATGAGAAAAGGACATACTCTATCTCGTGAAGAAAGAAACTCTGCATTAGCAGTTCACTTCAATATAGCCTAGTTCAATTATTTATAATATAAATCAAAACCATACCTCTTATAAGTAAAAAATAGCTGATATCTCGATATCAGCTATTTTTCTGTCTTTATCCACAAATAATTTTTCTCTTATATTAATTATATTTGAAACAATAAATTTAATAAAAAAAGATGCCCCTAAAAAGAGACATCTTTATAAATTCTATAATTATCAAATTATAAAACTGCTATTAATTCTATTTCAACTTTAACGTCTTTTGGTAATCTAGCTACTTCTACGCAAGATCTAGCTGGTTTGTTTTCACCGAAGAATTCAGCATAAACTTCGTTTAAGTCATTGAATTCGTTCATATCTTTTATGAAAACTGTAGTTTTAACAACGTTAGAGAAGTCTGCACCAGCTTCAGCTAATACATTTTTTATGTTAGTTAAAGATCTAGTTGCCTGTTCTTTTATTCCACCTTCAACAACTGTCATTGTTTCTGGATCTAGTGGAATCTGTCCTGATAAGAATAATAAGTTTCCTGCTTTTATAGCCTGAGAATATGGTCCTAAAGCTGCAGGAGCATTGTTAGTGTGTATTACTTCGTGTTTCATTGGAAAACCCTCCTAATATTATATTAATATAAGATATGTGTTTTTATTAACACTATATTTATATTATACTCTTTTATTTATATTGATTCAAATATTATTTATATTTTAATAAATTTATTTTATGTTTTAAACTATTTATAAAGATATTTTAAATTTGTAACTATATTTCTTTTACACAGAATCCAGCTTCAACTATTGCTGATTTTACTCTCTTAATATGGTCGAAGTCTAGAGTTTCAAGTATGAATTCAGCAGACTGTTCAGTTAAACTATCTCCAGATGCTAAGCTTCCCTGATTAGCAGATAGTATATTAGCTCCCGTTTCGCTTATTATACTAGTAACTTTTGTGAAGTTACCTGGTTTATCATTCATGCTAACTTTTAAGCTAACTCTTCTTCCTTCTTTAGCTAAAGCAACACCTATTATTCTGTATAGTGTATTAACGTCTACATTACCACCAGATACTACACATACTACATTTTCTCCAGCTTCTGGTTTATATTTTCCACTTAATAAAGCTGCTGTTGAAACTGCACCAGCACCTTCAGATACTATTTTCTGACTTTCCATCATAAATAATATAGCCTGTGCTATTTCATCTTCTTCTACAACAACAACGTCATCAACTAATTCTTTTATTATATCAAATGTTAAATCTCCAGGAGTTTTAACTGCTATACCATCGGCTATTGTAGGTGCATTGAATGCAGATGTAACTTCTCCATTCTGGAATGATTCTTTCATTGAAGGTATATTAGCTGTTTGAACACCTATAACTTTACAATTAGGGTTTAATGCTTTTGCAACTACTGCTACACCAGCAACTATTCCCCCACCACCTATTGGGCATAATACAGTATCTACTTTGTTATCTAACTGTTCAAAGAATTCTAATGCTAAAGTACCCTGACCAGCTATTACATATTTATCATTGAATGGATGTAGGAAAGTAGCTCCTGTTTCTTTCTGTACTTCTACTGCTTTAGCATATGCATCATCGTAAACTGTACCATTTAATACAACTTCTGCTCCGTAACCTTTAGTTGCACTAACTTTTGCTAATGGTGCAGTAGCTGGCATTGCTATAGTAGCTTTTATTCCTGTTAATTTTGCTCCAAGTGCAACACCCTGTGCATGATTTCCTGCAGATGCTGCTATAACTCCTCTTGCTTTTTCTTCTTCAGTAAGATTTGCTATTTTATTACATGCACCTCTAACTTTGAAAGATCCAGTTTTCTGTAGGTTTTCACATTTGTAGTAAACATGAGCACCAGTTTTTTCGCTTAATTTTGTACTTTCTAAAACGTCAGTCTTTTTAACTATATCTTTTATAGTCTCTCTCGCCTGTTTTACATCTTCTAAAGTAACCTGTAACATTTAAATCAACTCCTGTTAAATTATATTTTTCTTATTTCATTTTTTATTCTATAACCTTTTCCTAAAAAATGCAACAAGTTTTGCATTATTTTAATTTTATAGAGAAAACGTATTTTGACATTAAAAAAATACATTTTAGTATATACATTTACTATTTCTTTTTATTTATTAAGTTTTTTATCCTTTATGTATTTAAAAATATCTTTTTTAAGTATTTTAGCTTTATTTTTTCTCTTTACTTTTTCAAAAAAAATATTATAATTAAAGTGTAAGTATATGTTTCAGATGAATTAAATTCATATATTTTTATATATTGATGTCAAAATGTATATTCATTTGAAACAATTTATAATGATAATTATATTTATAGAGTTTATATTTTAAGGTTATATTTTAAGAATTATATTTTAAAGATTATAAATAAGGAGATTATGAAAAAATGATTGACTACACAAAGGATGAAATCAAAAAAATGTACGATAGATTAAGTCCGTTTGAATTTAAAAACGAACTTATAGAAATCGCAAAGGATACTTCAAACACTAAAAACATACCTTTACTAGATGCTGGTAGAGGAAATCCAAACTGGACTTGTTCTTCTGCTAGAGAAGCTTTCTTTACATTCGGACATTTTGCAGTAACAGAAACAAGACTTAATTGGGATTTAGGAAATCTTTCAGGTATGCCTCAGAAAGAAGGTATAGCAAAAAGATTATTTAAATATATAGAAGAAAATAAAGATATGCCTGGTGCTTTCTTATTAAAAAATATAGTAAATTATGGAATAACAGAAATGGGATTCAACCCAGATGAATTTGTTCATGAGTTAGCAGACGGTATAATAGGAGATAACTATCCACTACCAGATAGAATGTTACCTCATATAGAAAAAATAGTTCACGACTACTTAGTTCAGGAAATGAAATACAATATAGATGATGAATACGGAGATATACAGGTATTTGCAGTTGAAGGTGCTACTGCTGCCATGTGTTACATATTCGATTCACTTATGGCAAACGAGCTTTTAAGAAGAGGTGATAAAATAGCAATGATGACTCCTATATTCACTCCTTACTTAGAAATACCAAATCTTCCAAGATACAACTTCGACATAATAAATATAAATGCAGATGTTATAGATGAAAGAGGCGTTCATACTTGGCAGTTCTCAAGAAAAGAACTTGAAAAATTAAAAGATAAAAACATAAAAGCTCTTTTCGTTGTAAACCCTAACAATCCAGCTTCAATAGGTATGGATGAAAATACTTGCAATGAATTAATAGACGTTGTTAAAACATATAATGAAGATTTAATGATAATATCAGATGACGTTTACGGAACATTTGTAAATGACTTCTCTTCATTAATGTCAAAACTTCCTTATAATACATTAGGAGTTTATTCTTATTCAAAATACTTTGGTGTTACTGGTTGGAGATTAGGAACATTCGCAGTTCACGAAAGAAATGTTTTCGATAAAAAAATAAAAGAATTAAAAGGTGAATCTAAAAAAATAGTAGACAAGAGATACAGTGATATGAGTCTTAACCCTTCTGCTCTTACATTTATGGAAAGAGTTGTCGCTGATAGTCGACGGGTTGCACTAAACCACACAGCAGGACTTTCTACTCCACAGCAGGTTCAGATGGCATTCTTCTCTGCTTTTGCACTAATAGACAAGGTTGACGCATATAAAAAATTAAACATGAGCATATGTAGAAGAAGACAGAGACTTCTATTTGAATCTCTAGGAATAGACTATGTAAACTTAGAAAATAGTGCTGCATATTACTTCCAGTTTGATATAGATGAATGGGGAAGATTAAATCATGGCCAGGAATTTGTAGACTTTATGCACAAAAACTTTGATGCATGCGATATATTATACAAACTTGCAAAAGACTACGCTATAGTTCTTCTTGGTGGTAACGGATTCGCTGCACCAAAATGGTCTATAAGAGTTTCTCTTGCAAACTTAGACGATAGAGCTTATATAACAATAGGTGCATCTATCAAAAATATACTTAACGACTATGTTGAGCTATGGAAAAGTAAAAAGACTAATTAATACTATTTAAAAGTATGATTATGATGTATTTTATGCAAAATCTAAAATAAAAGATGTATTTATTGTATTTTTTTGTTATAATTTCTATTGGAATATTAATTATTTTTTATTAGAAAGGTGTATAGATTATTATGACTACTAAAAAGAAAGTTGCAATTGTATTTACTGGTGGAACAATATCTATGACAGTAGATGACCAGGTGGGTGCAGCAATACCTACTCTTTCAGGAGAACAGATACTTTCTATGGTTACTAATATAGATAAAGTTGCCGATATAGAAGTTCTTAACTTTGCTGAAATACCAGGACCTCATATGACTCCTTACAGAATGATGGAGCTTAAAAAATATACTGAAGATCTTTTAGCTAGAGAAGATATAACTGGAGTTATCATAACTCACGGTACTGACTCACTAGAAGAAACAGCTTATTTTCTAGATTTAACTATAGACAATCCAAAACCTGTTATAGTTACTGGTGCTATGAGAAGTAGCTCAGAACTTGGTTACGATGGTTCAAGTAACCTATCAGCTGCAGTTTGTACAGCTGTATCAAAGGATGCTATAGGAAAAGGTGTTTTAGTTGTTTTAAACAATGAAGTTTTACTCGCTTCAGAAGCTACAAAAACTAATACATTAGCTTTAAATACATTCCAGTCTTTAGTTGGTGGACCTCTTGGTTACATAGACTGCAATGAATTAGTTTTACTTAGAGATATAGTAAATAGAAGAGTTATAAAAACTGATAAAATAGAATCTAAAGTTGCTCTATTCAAAGCTTGTGCTGGAGAAAACAGCGACTTCATAAAAGCTGCTGTAGATTTAGGATACAAAGGTATAGTAATAGAAGCAATGGGTAGAGGAAATATACCTCCAGAAATGTTACCTGGTGTTGAATACGCTAGAGAAAAAGATTTACCTGTTGTTATAGTTTCAAGATGTCATTCAGGTAGAGTATTTGATAGCTACGGATATCATGGTTCAGGTAGAGATCTTAGAAACTTAGGTTGTATATTTGGTGGAGATCTTCCAGGACAGAAAGCTAGAATAAAATTAATGCTAGCTCTTGGACAGACTGATGATATGGATACTATAACTGACTACTTCGAAAGAGGTATATACGCTTAATTTTAAAATACATAAATATGAAATAAAAGAGGACTTCAAATTAGAAGTCCTCTATTTTTATATCATCATCTTCATCTGAATTTTTATTTATCTTCTTAAATGAGTTTATTATTTTTCCAAGTATATCATTTGTTTTTCTTCTTCTAAATAAAGTCGTTATAAATACCAAACCTAGAGATATAGCCCCAGCTATCATAAGGGTTGATATACCATTTCTTACACCCGCTGTATAATCATTTGTAAGGAAGGCATAAAAAGTATTATATACACCATATCCTGGGACAAGTATTATCATTGCACATACACTCATTATTGTAGATGGTGCATTGTACAACCTCGCACAAACCTCTACATATACCCCAAAGCATATTGTAGCAAAGAAGAACGAAAGATTGTTCTCCATACCAACCATTAAAAGTAACTTATAAGATAACCAAGCTATTCCTCCTCCAATGGCAGATATTCTGAGATATTTTCCTTTTATATTGAAAATAACTCCAAAACTATATGCAGCTATTATACATAGTACAACTTCTAGTGCCAATCTCATTTTAAACCCCTCCGTATCTTATGTATAAGTTTAATACGAAACACATACCTATACTGACAGCTATACCTATTAAAAGAACCTCTTCTATTTTCATAGCCCCAGATAAAAGCTCTCCGTCAAGTATATCCCTTATAGCATTTGTCAGTGGCAATCCTGGAACAAGAAGCATTATGGATCCCATTATAACCTTATCTATAGTGTATATAAATCTAAACTTAACTAATAATATTGCAATTGTAGGTATTATAGCCGCACCAATCATATTTATAAAAAAGTCGTTAAGCGATATTTTTCCAAATAATCCTGTGACATATTTGACAGTACAACCTATAAAGAAGCTTGCAAACATATCTGCTACTCCACCGCCAAACAGTACGGTAAGAACCGCAGTCCCTACCCCTGCAAAAAATATCTTTCTATTATCTGAATAATAGTTTCCTTTTTCTATTTCGGCTAGTATTTTTTCACAAACTGCTATATCAAAGTTATATTGAGATATTGTTCTAGATAAAGCATTTATCTCAAATACCTTATTTAGGTCTGTACTTCTTTTCATTATTCTTTTTACAACTGAACTTATCTTTCCATCAACGGTTGCAGATACTATTACCGCAGTCGGAGTTGCAAATACACCTGTTTTCTCTACTCCAAATGAAGCGCATATTCTCGTAACTGTTTCTTCTACTCTATACGTTTCTCCGCCACTTTGTAAAAGCAGAACTCCAGCATCAGATGCAAATTCTAATATTCTATTTACGTCCATCAAAATCTCCTTTCTTTAATTTTTTCTTATAGTTTTAACTTTATGATTTATTTATATATTTAATACAAATTGTATTCTTTTAATTTTTTAGTCCACTTTGTCTATTGTATACCTAGATTAATCTCTTTTCAATATTATTTATTATTTTATATAGGTTAAATTACAAATTCCACACAAAAAAAGATGCTGCTGCAAAACATCTCTAAATGTTATTACAACAGCACCTGTATTCTCTATTATTTTACAACTATATTTATTAATTTTTTAGGAACAGCTATAACTTTAACTATAGTTTTTCCTTCAACTAATTCTTTTATTTTTTCGTCTTCTAAAGCAGCAGCCTGCATATCATCTCTTGATATTTCAGTTGGAACATTCATTCTTCCTCTTACTTTACCATTTATCTGAACAACTACTTCAACTTCATCTTTAACTAAAGCTTTTTCGTCGTATTCAGGCCAGCTTATATCGAATACGCTTCCTTCTTTACCTATCATCTGCCATAATTCTTCACCTAAGTGTGGAGTGAATGGAGATATTATTGTAACTATAGCTTCTATACCTTCTTTTATAACAGCTGAGTTTCTTCCATCTAATTCTTTATATTTGTACATTTCGTTTATTAATTCCATTAAAGATGCTATAGATGTATTGAAACCGAATTTTTCATCTAAATCAGATGTAACTTTTTTGATTACACTATTTATAGTGAATCTCATATCTTTATCAGCTGAAGTTAATTTACCGAATTCACCATCACAGTTTTTAACTTCTTCTGCTAATTCGTCAACTAATCTATATACTCTGTTTAGGAATTTGAAACATCCTTCAACACCCTGGTCAGACCAGTCAAGGTCTCTTTCTGGTGGAGCTGCGAATAGTATAAATAATCTAGCTGTATCTGCACCGTATTCATCTATTATTTTTAGAGGAGATACTGTATTTCCTTTTGATTTACTCATTTTTGATCCTTCTTTAAGAACCATACCCTGAGTTAATAGGTTTTTGAATGGTTCATCAGCTTCTACCATTCCCATGCTGTGGAATGCTTTCATTAACCATCTAGCATAAAGAAGATGCATTATAGCATGTTCTACACCACCTATATACTGATCTACTGGTACCCATTTATCAGCTATATCTTTTCTGAATGGTTCTTCAGTATTTTTGTTGTCAGTATATCTTAAGAAGTACCAAGAAGAATCTATGAATGTATCCATAGTATCTACTTCTCTTCTAGCTGGTTTTCCACATTTTGGACAAACTGTTTCAGTAAATGTTGGAGAAGTTGTTAATGGTGATTCTCCTTTTCCTGTAAATTCAACGTCTGTTGGAAGTAATACTGGTAGATTTTCTTTCTTTTCAGGTACTATACCACAATCATCACAATATACTACTGGTATAGGGCATCCCCAATATCTCTGTCTTGAAACTAACCAGTCTCTTAATCTGTAGTTTACAGTTCTCTTCCCTTTTCCTTCTGCTTCCATTTTGTCTACTATTTTTTCGAAAGCTTCTTTAGCAGGCATACCGTTAAATTCTTCAGAATTTATCATTATTCCGTCTTCATCTATTACTGGTACTATTGGAAGGTCGTATTTTTTAGCGAAATCTTCATCTCTTTCATCGTGAGCTGGAACTGCCATAACAGCACCTGTTCCGTAGTCAGCAAGTACATAGTTAGCTATCCATATTGGCACTTTTCTTCCATTTACTGGATTTATTACATATTTACCTATGAACATACCTTCTTTTTCAAGATCTGTAGCTGTTCTTTCTATTTCTGTCATTTTGTGCATTTTTAGAACGAATTCGTCTACTGGAGCTTCGTATTCAGTTCCTGCAACTAATTCTTTAACTAATGGACTTTCTGGTGCTAATACCATAAATGATACTCCGTAAGCTGTATCTGGTCTAGTTGTATAAACTGTTATTGTATCTTCAGTTCCATCTATTGTAAATGTTAAGTTAGCTCCTGTACTCTTACCAATCCAGTTTCTCTGCATTGTTTTAACTTTTTCTGGCCAACCATCTAATTTATCTAAGTCATTTAATAATTCTTCTGCAAATGCAGTAGTTTTGAAATACCACTGTTCTAGGTCTTTCTTTATAACTGTTGTTCCACATCTTTCACATTCTCCCTGAACAACCTGTTCATTAGCAAGAACTGTTTCACAAGATGGACACCAGTTAACGTAAGATTTTTTCTTATATGCTAATCCCTGTTCTAATAATTTTAGGAATATTTCCTGAGTAAATCTATAGTATTCTGGCGTAGATGTAGCTACTTCTCTATCCCAGTCATAGCTTAATCCTAATAGATTTAACTGTTCTCTCATTTCAGCTATATTTTCCATAGTCCATTTGTGTGGATGTATACCATGTTTTATAGCCGCATTTTCTGCTGGTAATCCAAATGAGTCCCATCCCATTGGATGAAGTACATTGAACCCCTTCATTTTTTTGAATCTAGCTATAACGTCACCTATAGAATAGTTTCTAACGTGCCCCATATGAAGTTTTCCTGATGGATAAGGGAACATTTCTAATGTGTAGTAGTTTGGTTTTTCTGTCTGTTCAGTATCCATTTTATACTGATTGTTTTCTTTCCAAGTTTTCTGCCATTTTGTTTCTATGGCTTTGAAATCATATACACTCATTTTTTCTCCTCCTGTTTTTTATTTTTAGTAGTTCAAATATAATAATTATTATTTCTGTATAATAAAAAAATCCTCAATCCCTAAACGTAATCGTTTAGGGACGAGGATATTATATACTCGCGGTACCACCCTAATTAGTTCAAATAAATTGAACTCTCTTAGTTGAGTCTTTAAACCGACAACGGTCGACAGCTCTTTTCTGACAAGTTCAGAAATTTGTTATACTGGTTTGCAGCTAACACCAGCTCTCTGAAATAACTCCTATCCTACTACTTCAGACTGTCTGTAAATATTTTTTATTTTTGATTAATAAAAACATTCTAACATCTTTAATATTAAGTGTCAAGTTTGATTACTTTAAAAAAGGACTATAAATATAGTCCTTTTTGATTAAATACAATTTTATAATTCATCTGGATCTACAACTGGTGCATCTTTCCATAATTTTTCTAAGTTGTAGAAATCTCTGTTTTCTTCATCAAATATATGAACCATTATATCGCCGTAGTCAAGAAGTACCCACTGCTGAGAGTCTATACCTTCTTTACCTCTTGGTTCTAATCCATTTTTAGTCATATCTTCTTCTACTTTATCAGCTATTGCCTTAACCTGTCTTGAAGATGAAGCTGTAGTTATTATGAAATAATCAGCTAAGCTTGTTATTTTTCCTATATTTAAAATTAGTATATCTCTTCCTAATTTGTCTTCTATCGCATGGTTTATAACTTTTACCATCTGTTCTACTGTTAAATCTGCTGCCATTTATCTTTCCTCCTTAAATTTATGAAACTACAAAATAGTTCTCTTACTTGTAAATATTAAAACTATTATACCATATAGAACTAAAAATAAAATCTCTTTTTAAATTTATTTATAAATTTTTAATAGCTTTTTTCTTTTTTCTTTCTGTAATCATAAAGTTTCTTGCTGCTACAGATCTAGGATGAATTGTATTTCCTTTTTTTATCATAAGAGATATAGTATTGTCAAATGATTGTATCATTGCTGCATCCATATCTCCTGCATAAGCTAAATCTCTTAACTCATCAACTCCTGGATAGTCTCTGCCAACTTCTATTAAATCTGCAACATATATTATTTTTTCCATTAGGCTCATATCAACCTTACCAGTTGTGTGGTATCTTACAGAACTTATTACATCCTCATCATCTATACCAAAATCGTATTTTGCTACATATGAACCTATTATACTATGAGAAAATGCGATATTTCCAAC
>OFMU01000342.1_pt1 | contig 32928 bp, 32 predicted proteins | sample 1541861 | NCBI WGS metagenome assembly OFMU01 (sample SAMN04209238, study PRJEB22552) | human gut metagenome | biome: gut; material: feces | host: Homo sapiens | place: USA: Oklahoma
GAATTTAGTTTTCTCCATCTTCGTTTCCTCTGTACTCGTGTACAAAATCTTTATCATATAGTTTAGAGTTGTTGTAGTCCTGACCTAAAAATCTTCCAACCATTATAAGAGCAGTTTTGTTTATTCCATTTTCTCTTACCTTTGCTGCAATGTCTGTAAGTGTTCCTCTTAAAGCCATTTCATCTGGCCAAGTAGCCTTATAAACTACTGCAACCGGAGTATCTTCTGGATATCCACCCTCGATTAATCTTTCAACAACCTTTTCTATTTCCTGCACAGATAGGAAAATAACCATAGAAGTCTGATGTTTTGAAAATTCCTGTATAGACTCTTTTTCTGAGACAGGAGTTCTTCCTTCCATTCTAGTTATTATCACACTCTGAGAAATTTCAGGCACTGTATATTCAACACCAAGTGCAGAAGATGCACCTAAGAACGAACTAACTCCTGGTGTACAGTCAAATCCTACATCTACTTTATTTAGCTCCTCAACCTGTTCTCTTATTGATCCGTATATAGAGAAATCTCCAGTCTGAAGTCTTACAACCTCTTTATTTTCTCTAACTCCTCTTTCCATAACATCTATTATTTCACCTAAATCCATAACCGCACTATTGTATATCTCGCAATCTTCTTTACAGTAGTCTAGTAGCTCTGGATTTACTAAAGAACCTGCGTATATAACTATATCTGCATTTTTTAAAAGCTTGTAACCTTTTAAAGTTATAAGCTCTTTATCTCCAGGTCCAGCTCCTACAAAATGAACTTTACTCATAGCAAACCTCCAAATTAATTTATTTTTCCGCTGATATCAAAAAAATAGGGTTCTGTGGTTTAAAATACTCTCCACTACCCAATTTTTCTAGCTTTGATACAGACACCATGCTGACATCTATATCCTTAAATCCCTTATTTCTTAAAAGCTCTAATGCTTTATAAAAAGTGTCTATTATAATAAAATTGGCGCATAATTTTCCACCCTCGTTCAAAATTTCATACGTCCAATCTACTATTTCCTCTAATTTTTTTGCAGTCCCTCCTATAAAAACAGCATCAAACTTTTCATCTGTTTCAAAAGGAGCATATCCTTCTAAAATATCTAGATTTTTTACACCAAATTTTTCCTTGTTAGACGCAATCAGTTCAACTGCGTGCTCATGTCTTTCAACAGCTACAACCTTCATATTGGGTTTTTTTAATGCTGCTTCTATACATACACTCCCCGTTCCAGCTCCGACATCCAGAAAACTTTTGGCATTTTCTATTTCTAGCTTAGAAAGTGCAATCGCCCTAACTTCTTCCTTTGTTATAGGCACCTTACCTGTAATAAAGCTACTATTTTTCATTAAGTTTCACCTATTTCCGTAAAATCTATTATTTTTTTAATTTATGTTTCTGTTTATATATCAACTATTGATCATCGTCCAATATTACAACGATATTCATATCGTAGTTTTCTATTTTTAAAATATCCTCTGGTTTTCCAATAGTTATTTTTTCGTTATCGTATGAAAGATTTTCACCGACAGCCATAGTTTTTTTCAAACCCCTTTTAATTATTTCCCTGGCAATTTCTCTAGGCCCAATCTTTGAATCCGTAACCATACACACTTTGCTATGAGATAGCAGATAATCAAAATCAGGCTCTCTTCCATGACTGCTAGTCATATATAAATCGTTCATATCTACTTTTATTCTCGAAAACATATACTGCATTGAGCTAATCCCTGGAATTATTTCCATCTTTTCATTATCTACATTTTTGCTCAGATACTTGCCTATTCCGTAGACAGATGGATCTCCAGATGCTATAACAGTTATATTTTTTTCTATATTTTCATTTATATAATTTTTTATTTCCACTAGATTAGCACCTAAAACAATTTTCTCGCCACAAAAATTCTCAAAAATCTCAAGATTTCTCTTGCCACCGATTAAGACATCGGATTTAGCGATAATTTTTTTGCCAACCTCAGTTATATAGCCCTCGTTTCCAGGTCCTATCCCAACTACATTTAGCATACCTTCCTCCAAAGAATTAAAACTCTATCAACATTTTATTTTCTAAAACTGTCCAACATCTTCTCGGCATTTTTACTCTTTCCAAGTACTGTCTTATCCATTTTAAAAATAAATACTTCTATCTCGATTTCATTATCTACATGCATCTCTGCTCTTTTTTTACACTTTTCGCAAATTATATCAAAAACTTCTCCAAATCCATTTTCATATACAATATCTGTAGCTTCCTCAGTTGTAAGGCAAGAGTCAATCTTTCTCACTAACTCTGTTGAAGCACCCATCAACGCTAAATTTGCTATAAGTATCTCATTTCTAGCATCTGCAACCTTGCTGTGAGTGTTAAAAATTCCTGCAGATAATTTTATAAACTTACCAATATGTCCAGCCAAAAGAATTTTTTTAAATCCCATTCTCTTAGCTTCCATAAGCATATATCCTAAGAAATTGCTCGTCCTAACAACAGAACTATTTTCTCCAATCCTATCAGAAATAAAGCTCTCCCCATGATTTCCAGGTACAAGTATAATCTTATCCATTCCAAGCTCTTTTTTCATATTAAGCTCTATTGAAAGCGACTTTTTCCAACCTTCATCGCTCATAGGCTCAACAATACCACTTGTTCCAATTATAGATATTCCACCTACAATTCCAAGTCTAGGGTTGAATGTCTTATTTGCAACTTCTTCTCCCTTAGGAATAAAAATAATTATCTTTATTATTCTTTTTCTCTCATTTGAGTTATTTTTTAATATACTTTCTTCACTTGCTTTTAAAACAGATTCGACTTCTTTTGCAATCATCTTCTGTGGAACTGGGTTTATCGCAGGTCTACCAGGCTCGACACTAAGTCCTTTTTTAGTGATAATTCCTACTCCATCTCCAGAAAACACACAGAATCCATCTCCTTCAAATGAGAATTTTTCAGAAGTCTTATCTATCTCATCTTCGTACACCCAAGTTGCCTTTGCAAATATTTCTATCCCATTTGTGGCATCTATATCATCTCCACCATCTTTTTGAACAGAACAGATTGAATAAATTTCTCCCGTATCCTCATTCTTTTTAATCTCACTAGAAACAACAGGAATAGATAAATATATTCCTTTAGGTGTATCTATATTTACCGTATCTATTTTTTCATTAGTTAAAAGCATATACACAGCAGCCTTTGAAACCGCAGTTGCACAAGATCCCGTAGTATAGCCCCTTCTGTATTTTTTCCCGTCTATATATACAAATTCTTCCATAATACAAACTATCTCTCTATGCTGTAAAGTATCGCATTGATTATTGCAGCCGCTAGATTACTTCCACCTTTTCTTCCTTTAGAAAGTATGTATGGAATATTTGTTTCTGCAAGTCTTTCTTTTGACTCAGCTGCTCCAACAAATCCAACTGGAACACCTATAACAGCATCTACTTCCATCTCTCCTGCTTCCACCATTTCTATAACCTTAAACAGAGCTGTTGGAGCATTTCCAAGAACAAAAATCTTTCTTCCTCTGTCCTCAGCAGCTATCTCAACTGCAGCCATAGATCTTGTAATCTCTTTTTCCTTGGCTCTTGCAACAGTTCTATCATCTGCAACTAAACAAGCATAATTGCATCCCAATTTATCTAATTTTCTCTTGTTTATTCCGCTTAAAGCCATAGTAGTATCTGTGTAAATACTAGCCTTATTTTCAAGAGCATCCTTTATTATCTCAGCTGCATTATCAGATATTTTTAGAATATCTAAATACTCAAAATCGGCAGTTGTGTGTATAGCTCTTTTTATTATTTTTTCTTCTATTTCACTTTTGTACTCATATCCAGGTCTTATATCGTCTATTATTCCCTGTATAATCTCAAAACTTTTCTCTTCAATCTTCATAGGGTTTTTAATATAATCCAAAAAAATCCCTCCTTTTATTTTTTATTCGTATCTTATTCCACCTTTGATAATATCTAATGTGTACATATCTGAATAAACTTTGTCTATCTCTCTTCTTTTTAATTCAGCTATCATCTCAGTGCAATCAAAGTCTTTATCTACTAAAATTCCAACTATTGTACCACTATGTGCTACATTCACTCCAAATCCGCCACATTTATCAGATACCTCGATAATCTCATGTAGATACTCTTTTTTACAAATATTTTCATTTGCTAAACTACTAGCAGTACAAGCTCTACCAATCATCTCTCTATCTTTTTCAGTGAATCCTTTTTTAAGCATCTTAAAGGCATTTTCGATGATTTCTCTATTTTTCATCTTTGCCTCTTTGTACATTCTGTTCTTTCTAAGGTCTACAGTATTTAGATATTTATTAGGCTCTAAAAGAAAAACCTTCATATTATCTATATACCCAAGTTTTTCCTTCACTTTACCCTTAACTGGGTTAAATATCACATTATCCTTCATAAATACAGAATCTGTAGGCTCTATTGATGATGCTATTTCTGCAATTTCTTCTGGAGTCATTTCCTCACCTATTAGATTTAATGCAGCTCCTATAGCAGCTCCTATATCTGCAGTTGAGCTACCCATTCCCTTACTTACAGGAACCTCACTTATTATTTTTACAGATAAATTGTTTAGCGTTTCAACTGGTATATCGTATTTTTCAAATACTTTTCTTATAGCTAATCTCGATTTTTTTACATTTCTTATGTATATTTTCTTTTCTGTTCCTTTAACTCTTTCAGTTAAATCCTCTTCCTCACCATCTTTTCTCTCTTCAAGGTAAACTTCTGAAAAAAGATTTACTGCATAGGAGCAGAGGTACTCTTCATTTCCTATCATTCCCTGAACAAACTCTCCACAAGAAGCAGGGCATTTTGCGTAACCTTTCACTCTATTCACCCAATACAGATCTAAGTGCATCTACAAGTACAGTATTTTGTTCATGATTTTTAATAGCTACTCTAGCAAAACTAGAGTCTAAACCAATAAAATTAGACGCATCTCTAATGAGAAGACCTGCCCTTTTTAATAAATTTTCTTTCACATCCAATACATTTCTATTTTCAAATCTAACTAGAATAAAATTCGCATCTGAATTAAATGCCTTTATTCCATCTATTTTATTTATTTCATTTATCATACATACTCTTTCTTTAGAAAAATACTCCTTGCTTTTTCTTATGTACTCCTCCTCTTTAAATATAAAATCAGATGCAGAATCTGCAAATGAGTTTATCGTCCAAGGCTCTTTTTCATCGTACATTTTTTGAAGTAATTCCCTATTTGAGCTTATTCCATAACCTAGCCTAATTCCTGGTATTCCAAAGAATTTTGTAACTGCTCTGATTATGAATAAGTTCTTTGATTTTTCGACCATATTTACAAGACTTCTCTCTTTTTCAGAGTCTGCAAATTCAATAAAGGTTTCATCCACTATAAGCAACTTTCCTTCCTTTTCTGCAAATTCCAGTAGTTTTTTTATTTCTCTAACAGATCCATCTGGATTGTTTGGATTGCAGATAAATATACTGTCAAATTCGTCTTTTCTTCTGTAAATTTCGTCTAAATCAAGTTTAAAATCTTTCTTCCAATCCATCACAAAATCTACTACACTTAGACCTGCAATCTCTGCACCTTTTCTATATTCAGAAAAAGTTGGATTGATTATAGCAAGTCTACCACTTAAATTTCTCATAAGGAGGTAGATTATCTCCGTTGCTCCATTTCCAGGAATAATATAGCTATCCTCTACTCTAAGGTAGTCTGCTATATTTTTTCTAAGTCTTCTATATTTTATATCTGGATATTTTTGCAAATTCTCCACTCCAGCCGCTACAATCTTATCCATACTCTCTACAATAAATGGATTAATATTTGAGCTAAAGTCGATAATTTTATCTGCTTCAAGTCCATAGAGTTCGGCTGCTGAATTGATATCTGCCCCATGAACTGAGTTTATATTAACTTTTTCTTTATTGAACTCTTTTTCTTTGGTAGATTTATTTTTTTTATTCAAATTATTTTCCATCAATTCTTTCCAAACTCTCCTTTTAACAGTATTAATATATTATATCATAATGCAAAACAGCACTGATAAAATTAAAAGTGCATTAGCTGTTGTCGCATACATAAGCTTATTCATTCTAACTATATCGTAGTTTTCTAATTCTCTTTTTTTATCTCCAATAGTAGGTTTATATACTTCCTTCCCAAAGTAGATATTTGTTCCACCAAGCTGTACACCAATTGCTCCAGCTGCTGCACCTTCTGCAAATGCACAGTTCGGACTTTTGTGATTTTTTCTATCTCTAATCGCTATTTTAAACGAGCTTGCTCCATTCATACCACATAAAAATGCTCCTAAAGGCATAAATATCGCAGTTAATCTTGCTGGAATAAAGTTGGCTACATCATCTAATTTTGCAGATACACATCCAAGGTTTAAGTATTTATCGTTCTTATACCCTACCATTGAGTCTAATGTGTTTATCGCCTTATAAGTCATTGCTCCTACAGGGCCGAATAAAAATCCGTAGAACATCGGTGAAATTGTCCCATCTACAGTATTTTCAGCAACTGTTTCAACTGTAGCCCTTATTATCTCAGATTGACTAAGATTTGTAGTATCACGACCTACTATATACGAAAGCTGCACTCTCGATTTTTTTATATCTCCAGTTTCAAGTACGTTGTAAATCTTTGTAGCCTCGTCCTTTAAACACTTTGTAGAAAGTGTTGTGTAGATTATAAACGCACTCACAAAAATTTCTACGTATTTATTAAAGTTAGCAATCTTTACAATCAGTGCAGTTACAATTGCAGTTGTAACAACAGGCACTAACCACATCAAAATTCCCCAATATTTTAGAGATTCCTCTGATTTTGCATGCTTTCTTATAAATTTTTCTGTTTTGCTTATCAACTTACCTATAAATCTAACTGGGTGTGGAAACCAATACGGATCCCCAAACACCAAGTCCATTATGTAGCCAAGAATTATAATAAGTATATTTGCAAAACTATATCCAATCACAGTAAAAACAACCGTACTTGTTACCTGTGGTGTAAATAAATTTTCCATAATCAAAATTTCCTTCTATTATCTTTCACAGTTTTTAAGTATATTTTCTATACAATCCAAATTGTTGTAAAAATGAGTGTGAAGATATGTCGCAAGCGTATTTTTCTTGCTATAACCGCCTTCCCATTCATCTACAACTTTTCCATCTCTAATTTTTCTCATCTTATATGCGCATTTTTCGTCGCTTTTAAATATTGAGTGGTGGAATTCGTGCCCTCTTATACAATCTCCTTCTTTTGAGATAACTGTCTTTTCTATGACTTTTCCTTCACAGTATCCAAATCTTCTAAGTCTAGGAGTCATTTCGCTGACACCTTCAAAAATCCCAACCATATTTCTTTCAACTCCAGACTTGTCTATAATAGATTTTCCTAAATACATAAGTCCACCACATTCTGCATATATTGGAGTATTGTTTTCGTATAAGTCAAATATTGATTTTCTTATAGACTCATTTTTTTCTAATTCCTCAGCAAAAATTTCTGGGAATCCTCCACCAATGTAGACAAAGTCACACGTCGGAACCTCTATATCCTCAAGAGGACTAAAGTATTTTATTTTTATTCCAAGTTTTTCAAAAATCTCTATATTTTCTCTATAGTAGAAGTTAAATGCCTTATCATGTGCAATCGCAACAGTTTTTCCCTTAGCTAATTCAAATAAATTCTTCTTTTCCATTTCCTCAACTAAGTCAAATTTGCTGACAACTTCTTCGCTTTCTGATAATTCTATAATCCTATCTATATCTATATACTTTTCAATTTCATCCGCAAGTGATGAGAATTTCTCAGATAATTTTTCAACCTCATCCATTGGAACAAGACCTAGATGTCTTGATTCAAGTGCAAATTTATCATTTGGTGGAAAATATCCAAAAACTTCTAGCCCACAGTATTTTTTTATAGACTCTTTTATTATGTTGAAGTGGCTTTCAGTTTTTACATTATTTGCAATAACACCTATGATATTTACATTTTTATCTAAGTTTAAATAACCAAGTACTGTCGCTGCAGCAGATGCAGCCATTGCCTTCCCATTTATAACTAGTATTACTGGAGTTTTGGTAATCTTTGATGTGTAAGAACTGCTACAATTGTCTATATCAGTTCCAAATCCATCATAAAGCCCCATAACTCCCTCAATCACAGAAATATCGGCATCCTTTGATGCAGTATTTACTATGTATTTAATCTTTTCATCGTCTAACATATAAGAGTCTAGGTTTCTAGAATCTCTACAAGTTATAAATGTGTGAAAAGACGGATCTATATAATCAGGCCCAACCTTGTATGGCTGCACCTTTAGATTTCTCTTTGTAAGTGCCCGCATAATTCCAAGCGAAATTGTAGTCTTTCCAACTCCACTTGAAGTACCTGCAATCATAATCTTTTTCATATTTAAAATCTCCTATTATTAATCTACTTTGATACACTTTTTCAGACTAACTTTTCTATTTCTTAACTTATTTAATTTAATTACTTGCTTGAGTTTTTAACTATTTCGTATATTTTTTCCATGTCTAAGTTTTCTCTTAGCATATCCGCAAGTCTGTCATATTCTCTATTTTTAAACTCTTCAAATGATTCTACTTCACTAGCTACAGGTTCTAGTCCCTTCTTAGCTCTTATTGTGTTTAGAAGAGTTCTAGTAAAGTCTATCTCATCAAAAATTCCATGTATGTAAGTACCTACAACATTTCCTTCTGAATTTGAGCATCCTATTAAACAGTTCTCAACATTTTTATCTATTAAACCTATAGGCTCATTCGCAAATATTTCGTCTACACATTCATCTAGTTTTGTTGTCATTCCCATGTGTATTTCATAGCCTTTAACTTTTTTTCCTGATACATCATTTAAATAGCCTCGCACACTATCAGAAATAACTCTCTCTGTCTGCACAGTAGTTTTCTCTTTTTCAAATTCAGTTACAGTATTTAAAAGTCCTATTCCTTCTACCTCTAAATCGTCGCTTTCAACACCATGTTTATCGACTATTTTTTTGCCTAACATCTGATATCCACCACAGATTCCAAATACTAGCTTTCCTCTTCTAGCACATTCCTTTATCTGTTCTTCAAGTCCAGTTTCTCTTAGATATTTTAAATCATCTACTGTACTCTTAGTTCCTGGAATGATTAGCATATCAGGATTTCCAATAGATTCACCAAAATCTACATATCTAAGACTTACATCGCTCTGTGTTTCAAAGATATTGAAATCTGTAAAGTTTGACATATGTGGAGTCCTAACTATTTCGATATTTATGTCATTTTTCTTTGTTGCCTTTTTGAATCTAGTAGTTACACTGTCCTCGTCCTCAATCTTAATATCAGAGTACGGAACAACTCCCAAAACAGGTATATGTATGATATCCTCAAGCATCTTCACACCTTCAGCAAAGTACTCTTTTTTTCCTCTAAATTTATTGATAATTACACCTTTCACTCTTTTTCTCTCGTCCTCAGTTAAAAGTGCAAGTGTACCTACAATAGAGGCAAATACTCCACCTCGATCTATATCAGATACCAAAACAACTGGAGCATCAGCGATTTGTGCCATTCCCATATTTGAGATATCTCTTTCTTTTAAATTTATCTCAGCACAACTTCCTGCCCCTTCCATAACAATTACGTCATACTCATTTTCTAAATCAGAAAATGTGTCCTTTAAAATATCTACTAACTCTAATTTATATTCATGATATTCAGAGGAATGCATCTCTCCAACAACTTTTCCTCTAACAATTACCTGACTTCTATGATTTCCGCATGGCTTTAATAGGATTGGGTTCATGTCTGCTTTTGGCTTTATCCCTGCTGCTTCCGCCTGAAATACCTGAGCTCTTCCCATCTCCAGTCCTTCATCTGTGATGAAAGAGTTTAGCGCCATGTTCTGTGGTTTAAAAGGAGCTACTTTGTATCCGTCCTGAGCAAAAATTCTGCACATACCTGCAGCGATTATACTCTTTCCTACATTGGATGCAGTTCCTTGAAACATTATTTTTCCTTTCAAAAATTTCACTCCTTTCAACGTATAATTTTCCTATCTTATATTATACTATTTAATAACAATAATAATTATCTTTTTTAATGACTTTAATATTATTTTTCTCATTTTGTGTTGTTTGTTTAGTTAAATAGGAAATTTTGTAAGATTTTTTCAATTTAGCTTTGGAATAGATTATTTTTTAATAGATTCTTTTAGTATTTTTTTAAGATGGTAATAAAAAATGCGATTGCAGTTAATTTCTACAATCGCATTTTTTATGATTTTATAAGTATAAATATATAACTTGAATTATATTAATCTCTTCTTGCTGCAGCTATGCAAGATGATTCTATTCTTGGATTAAGTTCCTGAAAATAAACAAATAATAATTCTTTTGCTCCATTCAATACACTTTTATCACTCTTTTCACTAACTAATACTATCGGTTGGTCAGCTGTTATTGCTTGAAGTGCAAATGATCTATGTATTCCATCTGACTCTAATATCATAAATTTTTTACAATTTGGATAGAATTTTTTTATTATTTTCTTATTTGTTTCAAATCTATTTCTTCCTCCAATTCTGATGGCATTAGTTTTATTAACTAAATTATCACTTATTACAGCATTTCCACCTATTGCATAAGTTTTTACTGAACTTAAATCAGAGTTTAGTTTTTTACCATCCGTAACTATAACAGGGATTTTATTCTTTATTGCTGCAGAAGCTATTGATACAGCATCAGCTTCTCCATTTTTACCATTTACAATAGCAACAGTATCGACATCAGTTAATCTAGCCACTTCCTCTGCTACTCTATAGCTAGTTTGATATCTATCTCTTCCTGCTAACCTAGTTACATTATGTCCTTCTCTTTTTAATTTATTTTCTAATTCCTTTGTTATTACTTGCTCCCCACCTATTATATACACATCTTTAGTAAGTATATAATCTCTAACAACTCCACTACTTCCATGCCTTGTGTATACTGGTACTAAATTGGCATTAGCTGCACCAACAAGCCCACTTGCACTTAGCCCATCTGGGATATCTCTTTGAGATACTAAAACAGTAGCATCTGCATCATCTTTTAAGAAATATTCAAAGTTATCATATGATTCATAAGGTCCTATATTTACATATTTTGCGTCTACCTCATCATTTCTATAATCTGATAATGCAGATACTGGAACTATTGTAGATAACGTTAATATTGCTCCTAATGCTATCGATAGTAGTTTTTTGTGCATAATAATTACCTCCTTTTGGTTGTTAATTTTATAGTACTACTTATTTTATTTAAATTCAATATTTTATATTCAATATTTTCATATTTACACACCATAATATATCAATATCTCAAAATATATTTCACTATAAGTGAATTTTATTATACATCTTTGTAGACGATAATATAGTGAAAGGAGTTTTATTATGTATTTCAAAAATGATAAGGAATTATTCAAAACAATAGGAAATAATCTTCGTATATTTCGTAAAAAAGCAAATTTAACACAGGCTCAATTAGTCGAATCTGTTGGAATAAGTATCAGTTACTTATCAAAAATTGAAGCAAATAATTGTGATAAGAGTATTTCTCTTTCTATTCTCAATCAAATTGCAAATTTTCTAGAAATTGATATTATTAATTTTTTTAAGGAGGAATAATTTATGTCAAGAAAAACTAATAAACATGGCGGTGGAGCAAAAACTAACGAAAATGGTCTTTTATTTGAACAATCTACTTCACTAGTTAATTCACTATCTGATTCTGGTTTTACAATTACAAATGATGAAGTATTTTTTGATGGAAAATTTTTAGGATATACATATAATAAGCACAATTTTTATTCTAATTTTTTATCAAAAAAGAAAATTAATTATGAAGATTACAATTCAATAAAATGGCTTCCTGATGATGTATTCATAAACGAAATCAACAAAACAGTTTATATAATCGAAAAAAAGTTTCAAAATAGTTCTGGTTCTGTTGATGAAAAACTAGCAACATTTCAATTTAAAATATACGAGTATAAAAAACTTCTTGAACCAATTAATTATAAAGTTCAATACATTTATCTTTTATCTAATTGGTTTAAACAGCATAAGTACAAAGACTATTTTGACTACATGAAATTAAATAATTGTCCTTATTACTTTAATGAACTACCGTTGGATGCCATTGGACTATAAATATTGACAAATTAAAAGGGGTTATCACATCAACTATTGTTAATGCGACAACCCCATCAATTATCAATTTATACAATTACCTGAGATATTATATTATTCTCCAAATCATCAATATTATAAATATGTTCCATAATATCAAATGTTTCTCTAAGATTCTCTCTAGCTGATTGCCAACCTAAACCATCTGTAAACCAAACAAATTTAAATCCTTCTATTTCCTCAGCTTCTTGAGCGAGCATCTTATAACTTCTTGCTGTTTCATTTAACTTCGATCCCTGACTTGCATAGAAATTAGTTTCTATTGCATAAATTGTACTCTCTGTCTTTATCACAAAATCAAATCTTTTTACAACCTTACCTTTATTAGATAATACAGATAAATCTAGATTCCACATTTTTTCCATTTCAGTTGTTTTTAGCTCTTTAAAGTAGTTTACATCTTTTATAAACCCAGCTTTTTTTATATATCTTTCAACAAGGTCTTCCATCTGATGTCCGCCTCTATTTTTTCTACCATTAGAATCTAGACCTGTTTCTACACCATATACATAATCCACTAAATTATTAACTATGTGGTTTTCTAGCATGTCAAATAAACCAGTTTTTTTCATAAATATCTTGTACTGTTCTACACTCTGATTTATATTTTTAAAATTGTAATCAAATGCTCCATCTTCATCTTGTGCATATAGTTCATCAGCTCTAACAGCTAATAATATCGGTATACATTTCAATGTTTCTGGATACTTACTTACAACTTTTTCAAAATCACTTTCTATATTTTTAGAGCCTACTAGAGAATTTAGTATATTAAGTTCAATTTTTATATCCTCTACATTTTTTACAACTTTCTCAAAATCTACATAATAATCGTAGCTTGATATACTTTTTCTAAACTTACTTCTCCATAAATCAAAATCTCTACCCTTCATAATCCTCTTTCTCCAATCTTTTTTTAGTTATATTTAGATATTCTATTTCATTATCTATACCGATAAATTTTCTTCCATATCTTTTTGCTATAACTCCTGTTGTTCCAGAGCCACAAAAAGGATCTAGTATTATCTGATTTTCTTCAGTAGAAGAAATTACTATTCTCTCTAATAAATATTCTGGCTTTTGCGTTGGATGTTTTCCCTCTGACTTTTCACTTTTTTTAGTTAGACTTCCAGTCCAAACATCCTTCATCTGTTTCCCACCATTTATTTCTTTCATCTCATTATAATTAAATAAATGATTACTTTTTTTATCATTTTTCTTTGCCCATAAAATAGTTTCTGTAGAATGAGTAAAGCATCTACACGCTAGATTTGGTGGTGGATTAGTTTTTTGCCAAGTTATATTATTTATTATTTTAAATCCTTCTTGTTCTAAAGCCATTCCTATTGAATATATATTATGCATTGTACCCGATATCCAGATTGTTCCATTGGGTTTTAAAACTCTTTTACACATTTTTATCCATTTTCTATTAAATTTATGCTTTTCAGAAACACTATTTTCAGTATTTAAAGTGTCCCAACTTCCTTTATTTACAGACACCATTTTTCCACCGCTACAAGTAATCCCATCATTACTTAAAAAATACGGTGGATCTGCAAATATCATATCAATACTTTCTTTTTTTATTTTAGAAAGCACTGAAAAAGTATCTCCTAGTATGAGTTTACTGGCTTCATCTTCATAATATATTTCAACTGATTTAGATATTATTTTTTCTTCCATTTTTCTAGTAATTACAAATAATTACTTCCTCCCCTTTTCGATTTGATGCATCAGAATTTATCATTCTTTTTACACTAACAACATCTATTCTATATCCTTTGTTTGAATATAGCTCATTTATAAATTCCGTATTGTGATTAGTCAACATGCAATAACATCCTCTTTCTGTTAATTCATCATATAACTTAGCTAATCTCTTGTGACTCTCTACATCAAACCCTTCTTTTGTATAAGCCTCAAATGAAGTTGGATTTAATGGAGCATAAGGACTATCAAAGAATATAAAATCTCCCTTTTTAGCTCCTTTACAAGCTTCTTCAAAGTCACCTTCTAATATATTTACTGTTTTTAAATATTTTGCAGTTTCTCTAACGGCATCTTCCTCTATAGAAGTTCTTCTACTTTTATTATAAGGTACATTAAAAAGGCCTTTTTTATTTACTCTATATAAACCATTGAAACAATGTTTATTCATAAAAGTAAATAATGCAGCAAGTTCTAAATCGTATTCTTTTTTTAATAATTTATCATTGTATTTTTCTCTAATATCTAGATAGTATTCCTTACCATCTTCCCACATTTCTGAATCTAATTTCTTTACTAATTCTATAAATTCTTCAGTATTATCTTTAACTTGTCTATATACATTAATCAACGATGTATTTATATCGTTGATTGTAGCTTCTTCTGGTTGCAATTCAAACAAAACAGCTCCTCCACCTATAAATGGCTCATAATAATCATTATATTCTTTAGGCATTCTCTCTTTTATCTGATTTAATAATTGTCTTTTTCCTCCTGCCCATTTTAAAAATGGAGCTACTTTCACATTATTGCTCATAATTTGTCCTTTCTTTATTCTCAATCTATAGAACAATTATAGATTGAAAAAAAGAAAAAAACAAGTTAACTCAACGTTTACATACTATTCCATTTTTTAATCATTTTCTAAATACAAATAAATATTCATGCTCTAGCAATAAAAAGTTCCTTTCAAAACTTTTCTTGATCCAATAGTCTGTACTCTTACAGTTATACTGCTCCTTTATAATTATTTCCTTATTAATAAATCCTACATTTTTGAAAATATTCATAACTTCAAATCCTAATGGTATAACATTACCATTTTTTCTAATATCTCCCATAAGAATCGCACAATATTTTCCCTTTTTTAAAACTCTATAACTCTCTTTTGCTACTTTTTCCATCTCTTTTAAAAAACTCTCATAATCTAATAAAGAAATATCTTCTACAATATCTTTACTATATTTTATTGCATCTGCGTAAGGTGGATGTGTACAGATAAAATCAATTTTTTCATCTGGTATAAAGTCTAAATTTCTAGCATCTCCTTTTCTCAAGTATACTTTGCCAGAATTATCGTATTCAAAATTTGTACTAGATTTACACGAACATAATGCTTGAGTATTTACATCGACTCCTATAATATTTCTCCCTAGCAGTTTTGATTCTATAAGCGTTGTTCCTCCACCAACAAATTGATCTAATATCATATCTCCTTTCTTTGAATATCTTAAAATTAAATTTCTTGGAACATAGGGTGAAAAGTTACCCCTATATTTTGATGTATGTGTAGCCCAACTACCTCTTTCAGGAAATCTCCATACAGTTCCAGTTTCAAGTTTAAAATTATTAGGTTGCCAACTTCTCATAATTTTCATCCCTTCCTTCTATCTAATATTTTTGACAATCTTAATTATTTTTATTTAATTTTTTACAATAAAAAAGCAACAGATTTTCTGTTGCTCTAAATAGTTATTTTTAAAATTTTAATGGTTCCATCTTATCTTCTTCCGTAATCTCTCTCAACACCCTACAAGGATTTCCAACTGCAATCACTCCACTTGGAATATCCTTCGTTACCACGCTACCAGCACCTATAATAGTCCCATTACCTATACTAACTCCACCACAAACTGTAGAATTTGCTCCAATCCAGACGTCATCACCAATCGTTATCGGTGCAGATGTACCAATACCATATGCTCTTTGCTCAGCATTTATTGCATGACCTGCACAAGCTAAACAAACCCCTGGCGCAATAAACGCATTCTTTCCAATATTTACAGGCGATGTATCTAAAATAACGCAATTGTAGTTGATTATTGTAAGTCCATGAGTGTGTATATTAAACCCGTAGTCGCATCTAAAAGATGGTTCGACAAATGTAAGTGGATGACAAGTTCCAAAAAGATTTTGAAGAATCTCAGCTCTCTTTTCTGACTCATCAGGTCTACTCTGATTGTATTCCCAACAAAGACTCTTTGCTTTTATCTGTAATTCATTTGGCATATCTCTATGATCTGAGCAATACTTTTGTTGTGTTTTCATTATCTCTAACATATCCATTTTTTTCACCTCTTAATTTTATTTACTAAAATTATAGCACACTAAAATTTCTCATATAATATATTAATTTTTTAATAAAAATAAATTTATTGTCAATAATTATATTTAGAAGATAAAAATAAACTAATTTGACAATATGTTATATATAACATATAATTTTATATATGGTATATATAACATATCACAGGAGGAAAATCATCTTTTAATCGCGAGGTGAATCAATATGTCTAAAAATTTTAGAGAAACATTAAATAAAGAATTAAAAAATCCAGAATTCAAAAAGGAATGGGATTCTCTTGAACCCGAATATCAGATTGTAAGAGCTATCTTAGAATCTAGAAAAGAAACTGGAATAACCCAAAAGCAACTAGCAGAAATAACTGGAATTAATCAAGCTGATATAAGCAGATATGAAAATGGAAGTGGAAATCCTTCTTTAAAAACATTAAAAAGACTTGCTGAAGGTATGGGTAAAACTTTAGAAATAAAATTTTTATAAATTTAAATGGACTATTGTATTAATTTTTCTAATACAATAGTCCATTATTTTTAGTATATAACCTCTATCAATTTTTCATACAACTCAGTGTTATCATACACCCCATCAAACTCACTTGCTCCAACCCCCTCTGCAAACACCGCCATTGGAGCTGCTGTATGTGAAAACGAAGTAAATCCTACTCCACTCTTTTGAGCAAGTATTCTCGCAGCTTCCACAGTTATAGGTTCATGGCTTCCGTACAACATACTCTCTTCTTTAGTCCTATTTTTTCTATTTTCAAGAGTCAAATCATAAGCCTTTTTTAACCTTTCATATTCAAATTTACTAAGTTCCAAACTATTTTCGTCTGAATGTTTGTGATCGTCATCAGAATCCTCTTTTGCTTTTTCTTCTTTAAATACTAAAGGCTTCTTAAGTCCAAAAACATACTCTATATCTTTTAGTACTTCTCTAAAATCTGTCTTTTCTTTTATATACTTAGAAACATACTCCTCATTAAATCTATCACAAGACATCTTCTGTAATCCTAGATTTTCAAGGTGTGTGTCGTATTCTGAGTTTGAATTTCCTATTGCTAGCCCTCCTGTTTCATGGTCACCCGTAACGATAATCAGAGTTTCATCTTTGTGATTATTATAGAATTTAAGCGCTTCATCAACTGCATTGTCTAAGTCAATAGTTTCATAAAGTGCTGATGCTACATCATTTTTATGACAGACCCAGTCTATTTTTCCACCTTCAATCATCATAAAGAATCCTTTATCTTTTTTATCTTTATCATATAAAAAATCTATTCCTTTTTTTACATAATCTGAAAGAGAATCAGACACCTCTTTTCCATTTTCCTGTTCGTATTTTTTGTCTATACTGTACTTCATAGCATCTGTTTTGTCCCTATCCTCAGCTATTACCAAATACTTTTCACCATTTGAAGAATTTCCTTTTTTAGAGTTATTTCCCAACTTTTCAAATTCTTCCTCACTATCGGCTACAGTATATCCTTTTTCCTCGGCTATTTTTTCAAGGCTTTTCTTATCTCCATTTTCGCCGTTTTTATCCTTAAAATCTCCACCTGCAAAATAGTCAAATCCTATATTTAACATCTCCTTGCCTATTTCATAGTATCCTTTTCTAGACTCCCGATGAGCAGAAAATCCAGCAGGTGTAGCGTGATTTATATTTACAGTTGTCGCAATTCCAACCTTATATCCATCTTTTTTTAACTTATGTGTAATTGTTTCGTACTTTTTCTTTCCGTCTTCGCTTACATTTATATTTCCGCTCTTAGTTTTTTCACCTGTAGCCATAGCAGTTGCTGTAGATGCCGAATCTGGAATTAGCGAAGTTTTATCTGGATTTTGCATAGTTCCATTAGTACTTAGCTTCAATATATTTAAACCAGTATTTTCTGTTTCTTTTAAGTAATAATCTGCTAATTGAAGCTGAGAATAGCTCATTCCATCACCTATGAACAAAAATATATACTTTGGTTTCTTTCCATTGTATTCAGTATTAGATGTCGTTATTTCAATGCTTTCCTTTTTATCAATGCTTTTCGCATAGTTATCTTTTGTTTTTATATTATATCCAAGCGAAAAACTAGCTATCAAAGAAATAACAACAGCCAATATCGGTATTATTTTCCTTTTATTATTTTTCATAATTCACTCCAAAAATTATTTTGTAGCTATTTTTTTATATCTGTCAGTACTTTTCCTATATCATCATTTATACACATAGACCTATCTGCTATTTTCTCTGGTATATATGTAGAATCAAGGCTTATTGATATATACTTTGCATTTTCTCCATTCTTCACCATTCTCCAAAATGGATATTTTATTATACCTGGAGTATTCAAGCCTACTCCCAATTCTAAAAACAATATTTTTTTATCTAGGTTATTCTCTAAAAATTTTACATATCTATCTTTAGCCTTATGCCATCCTTCATCCTCGACAAATTTATCATCTGCTCTTAGATTCATAGTCATTTTGGCGCCACAGTTTGGACATATAGGTACGAGCTCTGAAGGTATCTTCATATCTTTTTGCTGCTCTACCATTTTCTTTACTATATCCTCATTGTCAAAAGTCTTTTGACAACATGGGACACTACACTGAAATAGTCCATAATCTCCTTGAGTGTAGAATAATCTCGATTTATCAAATCCTGCCTTTTGAAACATATGATCCACATTTGTAGTGATTACAAAGTAGTTTTTATCTTTTACTAGTTCGTACAGATTTTTATATGTTCCATTGTCTACATCTTCGTACCTATTTATGTTTATGTATCTCGACCAATATGCCCAGTATATTTCATCAGATTCAAATGGGTAAAATCCTCCACTGTACATATCTTCAAATCCATATCTTTCTCTAAAATCAGAAAAATATTTTTCAAATCTATCTCCATCGTACTTTGCTCCTGCTGATGTTGAAAGACCAGCTCCTGCTCCAATTACTATCGCATCTGCTGAATTTATTTCTTTTTTTATTATTTTAACTTTATCTAAATATGTTTCTGTAAATTCTTTCATCTTCTTCCTTAAAAACATTGAATATCACCTCAATATCGTTATCCTTTAGAAATTCTCTAACTGTTTCAACAGCTATCTCTGCTGCTTTTTCATTAGGAAATCTAAATTCTCCTGTTGATATACAACAAAATGCTATTGATTTTAAACCATTTCCTACAGCTAGCTCTAAGCAAGATTTATAGCATGATTTAAGTAGTTCACACTCTCTTTTTGTAAGTTCTCCATATACTATTGGCCCAACTGTGTGAATTATATTTCTTGCAGGAAGGTTAAATCCTGGAGTTATTTTGGCCTTTCCTGTTTCCTCTTCATGTCCTTGATTTTTCATCATTTCATTGCAGTATATTCTAAGCTGTACTCCAGCAAATGTATGAATTGCATTATCTATACACTTGTGGTTTGGGATAAAGCATCCTAACATCTGAGAATTCGCAGCATTTACAATGGCATCTGCTTTAATTCTCGTGATATCACCTCTCCAAATGTATATCCCCTTTTCGAGTTTTTCCATATCTTTTAATTCTACAAAACCTTTTTTTCTAGTTTCCTCTTGTAAATACTCATCTTGCACCGATAAAAATTCTCCGTCTATTTTATCTGGCATCCTAGTATTAAAAAGCGCCCTCAATATTCTTTTTTGAGCTTCTTCATTTTTCAACCAATCTTTCTTTTTTCTTTCTATATTGTAATAGGCTATTAGTGCTTTTCCATCGCTTTCATTTTTTCTCTCATCCAGTAATCTTTCTATTAAATATATTCTTCTTTCTACTTGATTTGATTCATTTTGAAATTCCATAAGACCACCGCCTTTTATTTTCTATTAAATCCGTTTTAATATCGCCTCAACAGGACATACTTGTGCACAGTTTCCACAGTTTAAGCAGCTCTCGTGATTAATTTTCACTTGATGCCAGTTTTTCTTATCCTCAACTATACAATTCTGTGGACATACTTCCTTACATCTTCCACAGTTTATACACTTATCTGTGACAAAATATCCTTTTTTCTCTTTCTTTTCCCCTCCAAATGAAAACTCAATTCTCTTAATAGGTCTTACACTTAAATCAAAGAACTCTCCGTTTCCTTTGTATAATTTAAAAACAGTTAAATTTAATCTAGATTTTTCTGTAGGATATATCTTATTCATATACTCGTTTTTTGAGAATAGGTATCCTATTTTTTCTGATCCAAGTTCTTTTACTGTTCCTTTTATTGTTATTGAAATAGTTTCTAATGTTGAATTCCCCTTCATCGCTGTTAATGATATATTGTTATTATTACTTAGCCTTTTATATAATCCTTTTCCTTTTGATGTTAAAAAATATACCCCTTCATCATCGTAATCCATTATATCTACCGCACATGTCACTGGTAAATTATTTTCATCTATTGTAGCTATTACAGATGTATGTATTTCATCTACTAGACAACTAAAAATTTCTGTTAATAATTTCATATTTATCCCACCTTTTGTTTATTTAGATAAATATATTATATAATATATAGAAAAAAATCTCCTCTTTATAGGAGATTTTTTAATCATTATTAATAAAATTATATATACTTTCTGTTATTATAATTTTGCTTCATATGGAGGGTTTCCAGAAAAATCTGATTTGATTGTTTTTATGAGTTTTAATAGGTTTAACTGTCTATTTAGAGCATTTAAAAGATTATTTGAAAATAGAGGAAAAACTAGAGAGTCTATGGCAGATAACTGCGTAGAGAAAGTTGATTTTGAATTTATTAAGTGGATTTTATTTGACTCTAGAAAAAAATCCCAGACAGATAATTATAAATACGCATTGGAAAAATACAGCGATAAAGTTGTAGTTATAAGAAACCAAAAAGAATACGACGATTTTATAGATAATTTTAAAAGTAAATATCAAGTTTTTAAACTCTAAAAGGGACTGTTGTATATTTCATATCAGTCCCTTTCTTATTTTCTATAATCTTATTGTATTTCATCTCTTGATGGAATTGAAGTTTGTGCGCCTTTTCTAGAAACTGTAATAGCAGCTGCACTCTGCCCAAAGTTGATAGCTTCTTCTATGCTCTTTCCTTCATTTAGTCCAATCACTAGCCCCGCAGTAAATGTATCTCCTGCTGCTGTTGTATCGACAACAGTAGTCTTTTTACAATCAAAGTTTTTTATATTTTCTCCATCATATGCTATTGCTCCATCTCCACCAAGTGTTGATATTACAAAATCTGCACCTGTTTTCTGAAGCTCTATAGCAGCTTTTTTGTATTCTTCAATATTGTTTAATTTTTTTCCAGTTAGTGTAGCTAATTCTAGTTCATTTGGTTTTATAATATAGCATCCTCTCCAAAGGTTTGTGTCTGGATTTTTTATCGCTGGTGCTGGATCTATTATCACTTTCTTTCCTTTTGATATTGCTATATCTTTTACATATTTCACAGTATCTATCGGAACTTCAAGCTGCATAACAACATACTCTGCATCGTCAATTAACTCCATATTTCTGTCAATCATATCTCTATCTACAACCGCATTTGCACCAGATATTACAGTTATGCAGTTTTGACCATTATCGTCTACATATATGTACGCTTGACCTGTGACATTGTCATTTACAATTTCTATTCCGCTTGTGTCTACATTTACACTTTTTAGATTGTTTAATAAAATCTGCCCTGCATCATCGTCACCAACTGCTCCAATCATTGCGACATCTCCACCTAGTTTTCCTATTGCGTATGCTTGGTTTGCACCTTTTCCACCAGGTATTTTTTTAAGGCTTTTTCCAAAAATTGTTTCACCTGCTTTTGGCATATTTTCTACTTCTATTACATAATCTAGGTTAAGACTTCCAACTACTAGTATTTTGCTCATTAGTATCACCCTTTTCCTTTTATATTCTTCCTTTTTATTATAATATATAATCTCTGAAAATATTGATTTTAGGCAATAAAAAAGAGATACCTCACTTGAGATATCCCTTTATTTTGGCTATATTATTTTGAATTTTATAAGCTGTATGCTGCTTCGAAAGCTTCCCACATTGCAAAGCTTGCCTGTCTAGCTCTCTTAGCATCCCCAACAACGTGTACTTCTGGAACAAATTCTTTTATCTGTTCAGATATTGGATCGTAGTTTCTAGAACCAAGTCCGAATAGTATGTAGTCGAATCCTCTTAACCATTCTTCTGTACCGTCAGCTCTCTGAACTTTAACGTCGTGGTCAGTTACTTCTAATATTTTAGTATTTACATTTATATGAACACCTTTGTTTTTAAGTTTTCTTATTAATGGAGTTCTATTTGGAGCACATACTCCTGTTAATAACTGTGGTAACATTTCTACTAATGTAACATCTATGTCACCGATACTAGCATCAAATCCTCTAGTGAATGCGTTTGGTCTAGCGTTTTCTAATACTGTTTCTGCAGTTTCACAAGCAACAGCTCCTCCACCTAGTACACAAACTTTTCCTTTTGGTATAACGAATTTACCTCTTAAGAAGTCATGAGCTGTAAGGATTGGATAATCTTTAGTTCCTTTTATTGGTGGAACTAGTGGCTTAGCACCTGTTGCAACTATAACTGCTTCTGGAGCGAATTCTTTTATGTTTTCTACTGTAGCTTCTTTTCCGAATACCATTTTTACACCAGCTTTTTTAGCTCTGTAGTTTAAGTGAGATAACCATTTAGTCATTTCCTGTTTACCTGGAGCTACTACAGCTAAGTTTAACTGTCCACCTATCTGGTTGTCAGCTTCCCAAAGTGTTACATCATGTCCTCTTTCAGCTGCTGTAACTGCTGCCATCATACCACCAGGTCCAGCACCTACAACTAAAACTTTTTTAGATTTTTCAGCTGGAACTTCTGGATAATCATATTCAAATCCAACTCTTGGGTTTATATGGCAACGACACTGTGGTCTATCTGCAGTACGGCTTATACAGCTTCCTCCGCAGCTTGCACATGGAGTTATTTCATCAAATAAGTTTTCTTTTGCTTTGTTACATAAGTCTGGATCTGCTAATAATGGTCTACCTATTGATACCCCATCAACTAGTCCTCTTTCAACTATTTCAGCAGCGTATCTTATGTCATTTATTTTACCAACAGCGTAAACTGGAACATCTACAACTTTTTTGATTTCAGATGCTTCGTGTACGTTTACACCTATGCTTTTGTTCTGACTTGGTATTATGTATTCTAATCCTTCGTACTGAGTACCACCAGAAACTTCAAACATATTTACACCAGCTTCAACAAATTTTGGAGCTAAGTATAACATATCTTCTAAAGAGTTTCCTCCTATCATTCTTTCATCTCCAGATATTCTAAGCATTATTGGGAAATCAGGACTTACATTTCTACGAACTTCTTCTATCATTTCTATTACAAATCTTGCTCTATTGTCTAGACATCCGCCGTATTCATCCATTCTTTTGTTTCTTAATGGAGATAAGAATGAACCTGGTAGCATGTAAGCATGTGCACAGTGTAATCCTATACCACCACATCCTGCTTCTTCAACTCTTCTAGCAGCCTGTCCAAACTGTTTTATTATTTCATGTATTTCATCTACACTTATAGCACGGCTCACATGGCAGTTAGCGTTTGTATTAACTGATGGTCCAAGTGGTGCTATGTGTCTGTATCCGCATATTGATTCTGGTCCTGGATGTATAACCTGAGGTATTAATGTACTTCCTGCTTCTCTAACTCTTGTTGCAAATTCTCTGAACTGAGGAACTAGATCATCAGAATCTAAAGCAGTTGTGTTACCCATGTATTTATATTTACTATCTATTGTTACCGCGTCTATTGTTACATATCCTGTTCCACCTTCAGCTCTACGAACAAATATATCTGCTAATCTTTTTGGAACTGTTCCATCAGCAGCTTCGTAGTCCATACTCATTGGTGCCATACCAACTCTGTTGTTTAATGTTAATGATCCTATTGTTAAAGGTGAGAATAGTTTAGAATTTTTCATATCCATGATGTTGTTTTTTCCTTTCGAATTTTTTTTATTTTTATTTTTTATTTTATTTTTTATATTATGCAAACTTTTTCCTTAGTTTTGGTCAAAGCCCTTTGTCTATATTTATGATAACAAATATTCTTTTCTACCATTGGACAAAAAGTTGTCGAATACTCGCTAATTTCTTGCACTTTTTGCCTAATAATATATCACTTTTTGAATATCTATTATTATCTACTTTGGGAATATTTCTTTGGTTGACGAGTTTAATTATCATTTATATAAATTTGATAGTATTTTGTCATTTTTATACTAAAAAAGGGACTCAAGGCCCCTCTTTTAATTGAGTGTTTTTTCAACTCTATTATTATTTTTAAATTATTTATTGTGTATTTTTGGTAGCATTCTAACTGCAACTATTGCTAATATTACACAGCATACTTCAACTAATGCTAATGTATGTATAGAAGAAACAGATGCTAATGATTTAGCAGCAACTTCTGCAGTTCCGTTGGCCATTACTCCAGCCATTCTTGTTGTAACTGTGTTTGCAAATAATGGTACGAATACCGCAACACCAAATGGAGCAGATATATCTCTGAATAATCCATATGTACCTGTTCCTGATCCAGCTTCTGCCTGAGATAATCCAGATAATGAAACTTTCATTAGTATTGTAGCATTTCCTCCAAGTCCTATACCTAACATTCCTAGAGAACCAGCTAGCATTGCAAATGGTGCAGTTTCTGTGAAGAAGTACATCATTGCACAACCTATACCAGTAAATATAAGTGATCCTGTAAGTACAGTTTTTGGTTCTTTTTTATCTGCCATAGGTCCTATAAATACTGAACCTAAAGACATACCTATGTAAAGGATTGATATTGCGAAACTTGATATTATTGTATTTTCTGGCTGAGTAGCTCTAACAAATAATATTACGTTTGTCATATTAGCCTGCATTAATCCTTGAGTAAGGAATAATATTAATACTGGTAATATGAATTCTTTACGTTTCATAAATTTACCACTTAATATTGGGTTTTCAGCACTGCTTTCAGCTTTTATTAATAAGAATAATGTTACTAAAGCTACTGCTGTAACACCTAGGAATGGAGCTGATGTCCAACCTATATTCTGTCCGAATGATGGTATACATAATACTAAACTGAAGAATATTAGTACGCATACTGCACCTTTTTTATCGAAGTTATCAAGACTTTTCTTTTCAAAGTCTGTTTTCTTAATCATTACTGAGCATATGAAGAATGTAACAACACAAAGGGCAACACAAACCCACATCATCATTCTCCATCCAAATGCCTGCATTATTAATCCACCGCAAGTTGGACCAACAACAACTGCAGCACTTGATATTAACATATAAAGAGCGAATCCCTTACCAGTTTCTTCTGGTGGATATTCAGTAACTATGTAAGCCATTATAACTGGAGCTATAGCCGCTGTACCAACCCCAACTATAAATCTTGCACCTAACATGAATATTAATGAAGATGCTATTGCTGTTAATACGTTACCTATTGTGAATACTATAATTCCTAATAATAAGGTTTTACGACGTCCAAGTACGTCACCTAATTTACCAAGTATTGGAGCACACGCAGCTGTAGACATTGCAAGAGCTAGTGCTATCCAAGTAGTATTGTTATCGTTAAGACCCATATCTGCTACGAATGCAGGTGCTAGAACGGCTGTGAAACCACCTATAAGACCTACTAGTAACGCTGCTATAGCAAATGGGATAAAGCCTTTTTTATAGTTTGCGTTTGTTGCTGTCATTTCAATTCTCCTTGTATAAAATTTAAGCAATTTTTATTTTGTTTTTTTTATAACATTTCGTTATAATATCAAGCCTGTCAAAATTTTCATTCTGGCAGGCTCGACATTTATATTTTATTGTTTAATACGTTTCTTATTTATCTTTTTTAGCCATGTGAGGTATAACCTGATCAAGTTTGTAACGTTTTATAGTTGTTTCAAGGTCGAATTCGTTTACGATACCTCTAGCATATAAATCATCGATTTCTTCTTTAGAGTATCCAAGGTCTCTAAGTATGTCTCTGTTGTCCATACCAAATAATGGAGCACCTCTCCATATTTCAGAAGGGTTGTTTTTGAATTTATTTATTAATCCAAGACCTTTTATGTGTCCCATCATTGGGTCATCCCATTCCATAACTGTTCCACGAGCATTCCAGTGAGGGTCATTTAAGCAGTCTTCAAGATCATAAACTCTCTGACATGGTATCTGAGCTTCCTGCATAGCTTTTTCAACTTCTGGCATAGTTCTTTCAGCAACATATGCTTCCATAGCTTTTTCCATTCTCTGTCCAACAGGAGTATCTATCATCCATCCTGTGAATCCTTCTGGGAAGTCTGGGTCACCTGTACCAGGAACTGGAAGTCCTATTATAGGGAATCCTCTCTTACATACTTCAGCACCAGTCATACCTATGAATATAGTTCTTCCATCTTTACAAGTATAGAAACTGAATAGAGCTGCCTGAGCATCTTTGTTACCAGTTTTTGGAACACTTACACCATCAGTAGCGTACTGTATCATACGTCCATCCATTATACGAGCTAGAGCTTCGTACTGAGCAACGTCTACAGATTCTCCTTTTCCAGTTAACTGAGTACTTACGTAGCATGCTAGCATTGCCCAGCAAGTAGTAAGACCACATACAAAGTCACTTAGATAAGGGTTTATTTTTAATGCTTCATTAACACCGTTTAATGACATGTATCCACTGAATGCCTGTCCAACAGCATCATAAGAAGCTTTTGTTACGTATGATGGATCTCCAACCTGTCCGTATCCAGAAACGTGAACTATAGCTATTTTAGGGTTTACTGACCATATAACTTCATCAGAAAGTCCTAGTCTGTCGTACTGTCCACCTTTTGATGATTCAACCCATATGTCAGCCCATTTTATTAAGTCTAAGAATATTTTTCTACCTTCTTCAGATTTTATATCAGCAACCATTGATAACTGGTTTCTGTGGTTCTGAGGGTATCCATACCAACCTCTCTGGTTGTCAGGTTTTTTAGGTCCTTCAAAGTGTATAACTGTAGCACCACATTCTGCTAAAAGTCCACCACCTAAAGGTCCTGCTATGTTAGATCCACTATCTAATATTTTTAATCCAGAAAGTGCACCAAATTTAGGAAAATCTTTTAATCCAGCCATTTTATTTCTCCTTTTCTTTTAAAGAACATTTTTTATATTAATCGTCGTATTATATATCTAATTTACAGTTTTTTTAATTAAAGTAAATCTTATGATGGTCTATAAGCACCGTCAACACTTACAGTTGTAGCTGTTATACCACTAGCTAAGTCAGAAGCTAAGAATAAGTAAGTATTAGCTATTTCTTCTGGTTCTAACATTCTCTTCATTGGGAATGAGCTTAGGTATCCATCTAATATTTCTTCTGGTATATTACCAACCATTGGAGTGTTAACAACACCTGGTGCAACACCAACAACTCTTATGTTTTTACGTATTATTTCTCTACCAAGAGCCTGAGTGAATCCTATAACAGCTGCTTTACTTGTTGGGTATCCAACTCCTGATAATGATCCGTGTATTCCTGTTACTGAAGCAGTATTTATTATAACTCCTTCTTTTCTACCTTTCATGCACTGGTAAGCAGCCCAAGCACCATTGAATACACCAGTTACGTTTATATCCATTAAATATTTGAATTCTTCTGGGCTAACTCTTGAGAATACGTTTGAGCTAGTAACACCAGCATTGTTTATCATAACGTCTAATCTTCCGTATTTTTCAGCTACTGCACCAACTGCAGCCATAACTTCATCTCTATTAGTTAAATCTGGAGCAAATCCTAATACTTCTTTATCTGGGTGAGTTTCTTTTAATTCTGCTTTAGCAGCATCTACTTCTTCCTGAGTTTTTCCGAATATAGAAACTGTTGCACCGTTATCCATGAATATTTTTGCTGCGCAAAGTCCTATACCACTTGTTCCACCTGTTATTATAACTATTTTGTCCTGTACTAAGTTCATCGTCTTATCTCCTTCTACTTTAAATTAAGATTTTAAAAGATTATAGTTTTATTTATTTTAGGAAGGCTAGCTATTAACTAGCCTTCATTTGTACCTTTAATTATTATTTTTCTTTATGCATATTGCTAGTTATATGTATTTTTGGATCTCTCATGAAATGTTCTTCAAATATACGAACATATCCAGTTTCTTTTATATACCACTGTCCATCTATTTTTTCATATTTATCTGTGTAGAATGCTCCACCGTTTATGCCAACGTTTTTGTATTTTCCATCTGTAAATATTAAGTTATCTTCTAAGTACCATCTTCCTGTAGCAGTGTTTTCACTGTCTATAGTTATTTCTGGAGTATGTCCCATATGCATACTTATTTCTTCTTTAGGCATTGCTGCTGCTAAGTATTCAGTAACTTCTTTTGGACTATGGAATACTAATTTTCCATCTGAGTAAGAAGTTTCTATATTAGGAGAAAGAGTTGTTTCTAATTCATCCCATAATTTTCCATCTAAGCAACGGAAATATTTAGCTTTTAACTGTTTTATAGCTTCTATATCGTTTAATTTCTGTATTTCTTTTTCTAATGCTTCTATTCTTTCTTCTAAAGTCATTTTTTTCGCCTCTTTCTAATAATTTATATAATCCTAATAATCTATATAATTAATTTTAAAATTATATACTCATACCTACTTCGTAACCTTCCTGAGTAGCTATTCTAGCATCTCTAGCACCTGCTGCATCACCGATTACGTTGAATGGAACACCTAATTCTTTACATTTTTCCTGTAAATCTTCACTTGGTCTAGCAGTTATACCTGTACAGATTACAGCTGCATCACATTCTAATACACCCTGTGTAGTTTCTTTAGTTTTTCTATCTGTCATTAAGTAATGTAATTTTCCTGGTTCTATACCTACTATATTAGTTCCAGACATTTTGTTTATTTTGTAGTATTTGAATTCTGGGTTCATGAACATTCTTCTAAGCATGCTTAGACCTGTACCAACACCTTTTCTTTCTATAGCTGTTACCTGAGCTCCTCTAGCTGCTAAGTACTGAGCAACTTCTGTACCAACTAATCCACAACCAACTACTGCTACATGTCCTTTTGGTTCTACTTCACCTTTTAATACCTGATACTGAGTGTAAACTTTGTCGCTATCTATACCTGGTATAGCTGGAGCTACGTAATCAGATCCTATAGCTATAACAACGTGGTCTGGAGCGAATTCTTCTATTAATTCTGGAGTAACTTTTGTATTGTATCTAACTTCTATTCCTAAACGAGCTACTTCTTCAGCTTCCCATTTAGCTGCAGCTGCCCAGTCTTCTTTCATTGGAGCTTTACCTGCTAATACGAACTGTCCTGCTAAGTGATCAGAAGCTTCGAATATAACTGGTTCATGTCCACGTTTTTTAAGTACTTCAGCTGCTAATATACCAGCCATACCACCACCGATTATCATAACTTTTTTAGGTTCATCAGTTTTTGGCATACCTTTGTATTCTAAGCATAAGTGAGGGTTTCTTGTACAAGTTATGTGAGTCATCTGAGGGTTTATAACTGCATCGTAGCATCCCTGGTCACATCCTATACAATGACGTATTAAATCTTCTTTACCTTCTCTAACTTTAGCAACCCAATCCTGATCTGCTAACTGAGCACGACCTATACCAACTAAGTCAAATTTTCCATCTGCTATTACCTGGTTAGCCATTTCTCCTGTGTTTATACGTCCAACACCCATTACTGGTATTTTTATCTGTTTTTTGATGTTGTATATGTTTTCTATATTGAAACCGTGCTGTAAGTTGAAAGGAGGAACTTCGTAAACTGTTGCAAATGACTGAGCATTACCTCTTGATAAGTCGGCTACGTCTACTCCTAGATCAGCACATCTATTTATGAATTCTACTATTTCTTCTTCTGTCATTACTTCATCCATTAACTCATCTATGCAGTCAACTCTCATGAAGAATGGCATATCTTCTGGTATGTTTGCACGTATAGCTTCAACTACTTCGAAGCAGAATCTGCAACGATTTTCAAAGTTTCCACCATATTCGTCAGTTCTTTTGTTCATTCCTGGACTTAGGAATTCGTGAGGTAAATAACTGTGTGCTGCGTGGAATTCAACAGCATCGAATCCAGCTTCTACAGCTCTTTTTGCACCTTCTCCAAACTCTTTAACTATTTCATGAATACGTTCAACTGTTATAGTATCTGGTGTTTCTAATGTGTTTGTTTTGTCGAAGAACATCTGTGGGCTGAATCCACCATGCCATAACTGAATAGCCATTTTACCGCCAACTTCATGAACAGCATTTGTTAATCTTTTTAATTCTTCTACATGGTGATCATTATAAAGTCCCATATACATATATGCATGAGGAGCTGGACATAATGCAACACATTCAAATATATTTAATGCACATCCTGCTTTTGCTCTTGCTACATGATAAGCTATCATATCATCGCTTAAATCGTGTTTATTTTTTGCCATTTTTGTATTCATACCTGGTAGAACTATTCTGTTTTTAAGTTCTAACCCTCTGATCTTAAATGGTGAAAAAAGTGCGTCGTAACTCATATTAGACCTCCTAAATTTACTTTATTTAAAATATATTTTTACTGCACCTAGTGCAGATAATTAACTACTTAATTTTACTAACATTTTTTAATTTTGCTAGATTTATTTTCTATTAAACCTTTTAGCATTTTATCTCTGTTTACCTTTCCATTGTCACCTCTTGGTATGCAAGGAACAAATGTAAAGCTCTTTGGAACTTTATATGGTAATAAGTGTTTTCCTAAGTACTCGATTAATTCTTCTGCTGAAACTTCTTCTTTCTTCTGTACTATTGCGTGTAATCTTCTTCCCCACTCTTCATCTGGTATTCCAACTACAACAGCATCAACTACTTTTTCATGAGCTGTTAGTACTGTTTCAACTTCAGTCGCAAATACGTTTTCCCCTCCTATAACAAGCATATCGCTCCTTCTATCAGAGAAGTAAAGGTATCCATCTTCATCAACATAACCAAAATCTCCAACACTTCTAAATCCACCGTCTTTAGTTTCAAGTGGTTTGTGGTTGATATATTCTGTCATGCAACAAGCACTTGGTGAAGTCATATAAATTTCTCCAACCTCGTGTGGTCCTAATTCATTTCCTTCTTCATCTCTTATTGATATTCTGCTTCCTCCTAGTGGAAGACCTACACTTCCATAGTGTTTAAGCCATTCATCTCCTCTTATGCAAGTGATACCTATTGCCTCTGTCATAGAGTACATCTCGTAAACTTTTTCAGCTCCCAATATGTCAATCCACTTTTCTTTTAAATATGGAGAACAATATCCACCTGTATGGTGAAGTGCTTTTATTGATTCAAAATCTTTTTTATCAACATCAGACAATTTTATTATTCTGTTCATTAGTGTAGGAATCATCTGTATAAATTCTATTTTGTATTCTTTTATATATCTAACTATACTTTCAGGTCTTAAATTTCTAGGTATTATTAATGTATTTCCTACAAATAATCCATTGAATGCTGCTGTATGAGGAGCCCCATGGAAAAGCGGACCTACTAATAATTGTCTTTGTTCAAATTCCATACCTGACATTTCAAACCAGCTTTTTATAATTTCATCAGATAAACCACTTGCTACATTCTGTTTTATGAACTTTGGCTCTCCTGTTGTTCCTCCAGATGGAGAAATCATATTAGGATTTGCAGCTATATCTTCTGGCATTTCTTCTGATTCGTCTTTACAAACATCGAATACTGATCCTATTTTTATACTTTCTGTTCTACAAGGCATTTCCTTATCTGTAAAAGAAACTGTTGGTTTTATTATTCTACATATATCACCAAGCTCTATGTCTGTTATCTTACAAGAAACTGGCATATAACAGCCTCCTGTTTTCCAAACAGCTAATGTCGCTAATATATGTTCTATTCCATTTGGGAAAGAAACCATTGCCACTTGCCCTTTTCCAAATCCTTTTTTCATTAAATACCAAGCAAGTTTGTTTGAAGCTATGTGAAGTTCTTTCCATGTAATATCTCTTACATTGTCTTCTTTATCTATATATATGATAGCTTTTTCATCTGGCTTGCATTTTGCTACATATTCTAACTGTTTTCCTGGAGTAACAAAATCTGACATTCCTGTATTAAATTTATTAAAATATTTATATTTCATATCGGTATTTTGCCTCCCTCTTTTAAAATCAATATTATCTTGATTTATCATAAAAACTTATAGTTACTTTTTTCTTTTCTAATTTGCTTTTTCCTTTATCGCCCTGTCTTGATATTATCTTAACATTTTTTTGAGATACAATATGTGCTAATAACTTGCTTTCTTACAACACTATAGATGACCTTTTTAAATGTAAAATCTAATCTCTACTTAGACAAAATCTGTGATTTAACTAACAAGTATTTTTAAACCTTTATTTTATTAATATTTTTTATTGTTTTTAATAATTAAAAATGTTATTTTAAAGACAAGAAAAGGGAAGAAGATTA
>OFMU01000355.1_pt1 | contig 32018 bp, 28 predicted proteins | sample 1541861 | NCBI WGS metagenome assembly OFMU01 (sample SAMN04209238, study PRJEB22552) | human gut metagenome | biome: gut; material: feces | host: Homo sapiens | place: USA: Oklahoma
ACATTATGTATGAGAATATTAATTAAATTTAATTAAGGGAGATGGTTAAAAAATAGCTTAAGGAAAAATAAATTTTAAACTTGAGCAAATTTGTGGAATATTCGTATTTAAATGTGTAGGTAAAGGAGATGTGGAATATGAATAAAAAATTAATATCATTTTTAGCAGCAACAGCTATGATTGTTACGGTAAGTCAAGAATCAATGGCATTAATTGGTGAAGAAATAGAAAAGAATAATACAAGTGTAGAACAAACTAATTTATGCCAAGAATTAACAATATATGATGAAATTGATAACAGTAAATATAAAGAAGAACAAAATAATGGAAATAAAAATCAAAACAATAATGTAAAAGAAGTAACAGTATCTAACTGGAATGATTTAAAAAGTAATATTGAAAATGCAAGTGATAATGTTGAAACTAAAATTATTTTAGATGGTAGTAATGGAATCATAAATAAAAATAGTTCAGATGAAGCTATAATTATAAAATCTAATAAAAACATTACAATAGTAGCTCAAAATAATACAATTATACAAAGAACTTCAAATATGTCTGACAAAGGAGAGTTTGTAGTAGAAAAAGATGGAAATTTGACTATAGATGGAGATTTGATTATAGAAGCACCTAATTATGAAAATGAAGGAATGCTTACATATGCGAATTTTGTAAAAGTAAATGAAGGTGGAAATTTAACTATAAATTGTAAATTAACAGTTCATACAAGTGATGGATATAATAACAATAGTCAAGGTGATTTAGGGTTGATTCTTTGTAATGGTAATATGGTAATAAATGATGGTGCAAAAATTTCTGGGTACACAGTAAATAAGGCAAGTAGAAATGTTGAACTAGCGGCTGTTGTGGTTAAAGGAGAGAATGCTACACTTACTATGGAAGGCGGAGAAGTAAGTGGAAACTATAATTTAGGAGCTAACTATGCTGAAGGAGCATCAATTCAAGTTAGAGAGGGTGCTAACTTTACTATGAATGGTGGTATGATTAAAGAAAATGGAATTGTACCTAAAGGTGAAGATTGTTGTATGTGTGGAAGTGGTGTTTTTGTAGAAGGAGAAGGGAGTACTTTTATAATGAAATCTGGAGAGATTTCTGGTAACAAAGGAATGAAAGGTGCTGGAATTTATGCAAGTAATAAAGCAAATATAGATATAAGAAATGGAATAATAACTGGAAATAAGATACCATACAATGGCAGAAGTTGTTATGGAGGAGGAATATATGCTCAGAATACAACTATAAAAATAGGTGAAAATGGATATGTAGAAATATCTGATAATGGTTCCAGTGAACCTGAAAATGAATATAGAAGGATACAAACTTATGGAGGAGGAATATATACAAAAGATAGTAATGGTACTATTAAAAATACAACAATATCAAAAAACACAACAGATGGAAACAATTTACAAGGTGGTGCGGGAATATTCTTTGATAATAGTAATATAAGTATAGAAGATAGTACTATAAAAGAAAATCAGGCTGGAGAAGCAACAAACCAAGTAGGAGGTGGTATTACAGTACAAGGAGATAGCAAAATAAATTTAAAAAATGTATCTATAAAAAATAATAAAGTATCTCCAAGTGGTAGACAGTATTTTTCTGGTTTAGGTGGTGGAATATTTATATGGAATAAAGAATCTAAGATTACATTGGAAGATTGTGATATAAGTGGAAATATAGCTAGTAATCTAGGTGCTGGAATATTTATGAATGCGGGTAGCATAAATATAAAAGGTGATACTAAAATAGAAAAAAATAAATTTGAATCTACAGACAATTCTCATCAAGGATATAGTAAAGGAATATTAGTAGGAGAAGGTAGTAACTTATCAATAGAAGGCGATATCTATTTAGATAAAGAAGATGACATATGCATAGACACAAATGATACGCATATAACTATTTCAAATAAATTAAACAAAGTAAATGGAACAAATCCTATAAGTATAACAAGTGTTGATGAGGATATAGAAGACGAAAAAACAGAAGGAACAAAACTAGTAGAATACTCAGAAGCAGCTGGTGGAGAAGCAGAAGCTCTAAAGGCTACACTAGGAAGATACTTCATACCAAGCAAATATATGAATCCAGATTTGAAAATAGGACAGAGTCAAAAGACAAAAAATGTACTAACATATGTAAAAGAACTACCAACAAACAATTTACCAGTAATAAATGCATCAGATAAAGAAATATATGTTGGAGATAACTTCGATCCTCTAAAAGATGTAACAGCTACAGATGCAGAAGATGGAAAAATAACTCTAACTCAAAACAACATAAAAGAAAACACAGTAGATATAAGCAAACCAGGGGAATACAAAGTAACATATTCAGTTACAGATTCAGTGGGTGCTACAACTGAAAAAACTATAAAAGTAACAGTTAAAGTTAAGAATACTGGTGGAGGCGGAACAGTAATACCACCAACTAAACCAGAACAGAAACCTGATCCAGAAGATCCAGATAGAATAGAAGGTAATGACAGAATAGAAACTTCTATAGAAGCAAGTAAAGATTTATATCCAAATGGAACAAATGCCGTAGTACTTGCAAACTGCGAAAGATACACAGACGTACTAACTGCAGATCCATTTGCAATACAGGAAAAAGCATCAGCCCTACTAACATACAAATATGAAATACCAGAAAAAACTCTTAAAGAAATAGAAAGACTAGGAGCTAAAAAAATCTACATAAGTGGTGGATATGATGCAGTATCTAAAAAGGTCGTTGACGAACTAGCAGCAAAAGGATATGAAATATTCAGATTCGACGGTGTAGACAGATATGATACAGCTAGAAAAATAGCGATAAAAATTAGAGAAAAAGGAAACACAAATGCAGCAGAACTTGCTTCAGGAGAAGATTTCCCAGATGCGTTATGTATGACACCTCTAGCAGTAAAGGACCATGCACCAATACTACTAACTAAAAAAGATTCTATCCCGAAATACACAAAACAGGCACTGGCAGAATGGGATATAGAAAATATAAAAATTGGTGGTCTAGACGAAGCTGTATCATCAGAAGTTGAAAAACAGTTAAAAGCTGGATTCGAAATAGATAAAAACAACAAAAAAGATTCAAACGTATACGATGGAGCAAAAGCTGTTAAGAGAATTGGTGGAGAAGATAGATATGAAACATCAGCAAAACTAGCTGCTGAATCATATCCAGAATCAAAACTAGGTGTTTACGCAACAGGTGAGGACTTCCCAGATGCATTAATAGCTGGAAACTATGCGGGAACAAAAGAAGCTCCAGTATTATTAGTTAAAGGTGACTCATTACCAGAACCAATAGAAAAATATACAAAAGAATCTAAAATCAAAAAAGCAACTATAATCGGTGGAGTTAATGCTGTAAGTGATAAAGTATTTAACCTAATAAAAGCGATAATAAACAGATAGAAATATAAAAAAGTAAGATAAATGGAAAAAAACAGTATAAGAAAAATAAAAATCATCAGTCTAAAAAATAAATAGGCTGATGATTTTTTTATTTATAAAATTAGTAAATAAAAATAAAAAATGTAAAAAATATTAAAATAAAAAGAAAAATAACAAAAAATAAAATTAATAAAATAAAGTATAATATACTAAAATTAGAAAAATAATAAAAAAAGTATTTACAAAAATAAAAAATATTTATAAAATAAAAACAGATAATTGGTATATACCTTATTGAATAAATCAACTAGAAAGGGTTTTCTGTTTTGTTTAATAAGAAAAACACAATTATTAAAGAAAGAAGGTTTATAGGAGGATTTTATGGGAAGGTTTAAGAAAGCAATTGCGACAATGTTAGTTGCTTGTATGACAATGGTTACGCCAGCGTCATTAGGTATGACTAAGGTTTCAGCTAACGAAGCCAACAAAACAAAAATGAGTGTATACTCAATAGATGCAGGTAGAAAGTTTTTCTCAGTAAATCAGATTAAAGAAATAATCGATACTGCAAACAAAACAGGATACACACACGTTCAGTTATTATTTGGTAATGACGGACTAAGATTAGTGTTAGATGACATGACAATTACGGCAAATGGGAAAACGTATGCGAGTGATGATGTCAAAGAAGCTATAAAAAACGGAACAAAAAAATACTATGATGATCCAAATGGAACAGTTTTAACACAGAAAGATATGGAATCTATATTAGCACACGCTAAATCAAAAAACGTTAAAATAATTCCAGTTATAAGCAGCCCAGGACACATGGATGCAATATTAAATACAATGGAAGCTCTAGGAATAGAAAATCCAAAATTCAACTATCAGGGAACAGTTTCTAAAACTACTCTAGACTTAAATAACGCAAAAGCAGTTGAATTTACAAAAGAATTAGTTGAAAAATATGCAAAATACTTCAACGGAAAAGTAGAATACTTCAACTTTGGTGCTGATGAATACGCAAATGATGCAACATATCATGGACCAAGCAAAAAATCAGGATTCCTAGTACTTCAGGAAGAAAAACTATACGATGATTTCATAGACTATATCAATGATATGTCTACAATGGTAAAAGAAAACAATATGAAACCAATATGTTTCAACGATGGTATATACTACAACCAGGACGAAAAAAATGGAACAGTAGATACAGATATAACTGTTGCATATTGGACACCAGGATTTGATAGATACTCTCCAGCTCCAGCTAAATACTTAATAGAAAAAGGATTTAAAATACTAAACACAAACGACAACTGGTACTATGTTGTTGGACGTAACGGAGAAGGTTGGTGGTATGGTTCTGCAATGGCTACAGACAGTATGAAAAAATTCAAATTTGACAGAGTAGTTGGAACAGCAGACAACGAAAAACCACTTCCTATAGTTGGAAGTATGGCTTGTACTTGGTGTGATGAACCACAGAAAGAATACAAACCAGAAATAGTAAAAGGTTTAATGGAATTATTTGCTAATCAGAACAAAGATTACATATATCCAAAAGCTAACTATGCTAAAGTTGAAGATGCAATAAAAAAAGCACCAAAAGACTTAGCTAAATACACAGAAGAAACAGCATACAACCTAAACAGAGCAATAGCATCTGTAACATATGGTGAAAAATTATCAGACCAGGCAAAAGTAGATGCTATGGCAAACGAAATAACAAAAGCTACTGCAAACTTAAAAGTAGCTACAAGTAAAAAGAAAAAATCTGCTATATTCTCAATAGATGCAGGTAGAAAATATTTCTCAAAAGATCAGTTAATAGAGATAATAGAGAAAGCACATAGAAATGGATACACAGATGTTCAGTTAATACTAGGAAATGATGGACTTCGTTTTGCACTAGATAATATGGACATAAAAGTAAATGGTAAAACATACAAAAGTGAAGATGTTAAAAAAGCAATAACTAAAGGAAACGACATATACTACAAAGACCCTAATGGAGATTACCTAACAGAAGCGGAAATGGATGAAATATTAGCCGTAGCAAAAAGATTAGGTATGGGAGTAATACCAGTAATAAACTCTCCAGGTCATATGGACGGTATATTAAATGCTATGGAAGCTTTAGGAATAAAAAATCCACAGTATAGCCATAATGGTAAAAAATCAACAAGAACAATAGACTTAAACAATAAAGAAGCAATAGAATTCAACAAAGAATTAGTAAAGAAATATGCAACATACTTTGCTAAAAAAGGAAGCAAAATATTCAACTTCGGTTGTGATGAATATGCAAATGACATAGACTCATCTGAAGAAGGATACTACAACGGATGGAGTAGACTTCAGGGTGAAGGAATGTACCCTAAATTTGTAACTTATGTAAACGATTTATCAAAAATAATAAAAGATGCTGGAATGAAACCAATGTGCTTCAACGACGGTATATACTACAACAAAAAAGATGAATATGGAAAATTTGATAAAGATATAATCATATCTTATTGGACAGCTGGATGGTGGGAATTCTACACAGCTCCAGCAGCATACCTATACGACAAAGGACATCAGATAGTAAACTTAAATGATGGATGGTACTGGGTATTAGGAAGCTACAAAACAGAAGACAACAAACTTCCATACAAATACGAAGATGCAATGGCAAATATAGAAAAATTTGACTACAACAAAGTTGCAGGAGATAGCTTAGGTGTTCCTACAATAGCAAGTATGCAGGCTGTTTGGTGTGATGAACCATCTAAAAAACACGAAATGGACAAAATAATGAACTTAATGGATGCTTATTCAGCTAAACATACAGATTACCTAAAAAGACCAGGTATGAAAGTTAACGTTGCTGAAAGAATAGAGGGTGAAACTAGATACGAAACTTCTCTAGAAGTAAGTAAAAAAGCATTCTCTAAATCAGAAAAAGCATACTTAGTATCTGGAGAAAAATTCCCAGATGCATTAAGTGCAGCTTCTTTAACTGCTAATGGAAATGGTCCAATACTATTAGTAAATGATAAAACAATAGACAAAGTATTAGCTGAAGTAGATAGATTAAACGCTAAAGAAATAGTATTAGTTGGTGGAGGATCTATATCAGCGTCTAACAAAAACAAAGTAAAAGAATTTGCTAAATCTCACTCAGCAACTGTATCAGAACTTGCAGGAAAAGATAGATTTGATACTGCTGTAAAAGTTGCAAACAAAACTATATCTACACTTGGAAACAAAGGAAAAGTTATAATAGCTGACGGAAGAAACTACCCAGATGCTGTATCAATAGCACCATATGCTTCAAAAGAAGGAATACCAGTACTTCTAGCAAATGGAAATAATGTTTCAAAAGAAGTTAAAGACTTTGTAGCTAAAAACAATATAAAAGAAGCTATAATAGTAGGTGGAGATAAAGCTGTTGGAAAAGAAGTAGAAAAACTATTCAAAAAAGTAGACAGAATATCTGGAGCTAATAGATATGAAACATCTGCAAAAATAGCAGAAAAATTCTTTGCAAGTACAGATGGAATATTTATGGCTAGTGGAGAAGCATTTGCTGACTCATTATCTGTAAGCTACTATGCATCACAGAAAAACACTCCAGTTGTACTTACAATACCAAACAGACTTCACGATAATACTAGAAAATATATGGAAAACAATAAATATAAAAACTACTATGTTATAGGTGGAGAAGCAGCAGTTACTTCAAATATATTTAAATAATATTTTATTTTAATAAGAGATTATACAAAAATATTAAAGCTCTATAGAATTTCTATAGAGCTTTATATAATAATCAAAAGAAAATTATTGAAATATACTATCGACTAATGGTAAAATAGTATAGTACGAAATGTATTAAGAATGTAAAGACTAAAAACAAAACAAAGCTAAAAACAAAAAATGGCCCGATGGTTTAAATCGGGTCATTTTTTGTTTTTATAATCCGTCGAATATCCTATCAATAACAACTTTTTCGTACTCGTTCTTTATCGAGATTGTAGAGTGAGAAAAATCTATCTCAAAATTAGCAAATGCAGACAGTAAATCAATATCTCTAAGCATATGTACTGTCATATCGTATCCTTCTTTGTCTATTCTCAAAATAATCGCTCTAACAAATGGAAACTGGATACGAGAGCTAAACATCCTACTGTCAGATGCGTCTATATCAACACTTCTGTAGTTAATATCTACAAAAATATCAATATCCTCATCAGACTCTCTAATAACTCTAAACTCAAAATCAGAATCGAGCTTTAAATTTCCGATATTATAAATCATCGAATCACCTATCTCTTTTTAAGGAATTTAGGTCCTAGGTATTTTTTTATTTCTTCTTCTGGAGAGAAGTCATCTATTAGTATTTCTTTTCCAGTATCTTCAAACACTACTAAAACTTCACAATCTCCCTGTAAGAAGAATTTTCTAACTGTTTCTTCCTTAACTTCTCTAACTTTAACGATATTTTTCTTTTCCTTTTCGAAGTCTTTAGTATAATAACTTCCCATCATATTTATATATTTTGTATATCTGTTCATAATGTCCTCCTATAAGTATTTCTAAATTTATAAAAATTTTTATCATTAATAATATAATTATACGAAAAAGCTCCTAATCAAGCAATATAAATTGAAATATGCATAATTGATGGAATATATGTAAATTAGGCTAATATATGTTAAAATAAAAGAATCAAACATTACAAAGGGGTATTGAGATGGCTAGTATAAAAAGAGATGAAATAGAAAAATCTATAGCTTATGCTGAAAAAAATGGCATATTTGAAAAATTAAATAAAATATACGATACAGTACCTTCAGGAAAATGTGAAGGTTGTGCAAAATGCTGCATGGAATCCGTTGGAATAAACCTAACTGAGTTTTTAAATATATACAAATATCTAAAAGAAAGACCTGAAATATACAACAAATACATCGACAAGGTTTTGGACTACTACTTTATGGAATACAAAGAAAAGAAACCATGTCCATTCCTTGATGAAAACAAAAGATGTGCAATATATGAAGTTAGACCATTAAACTGTAGAATATTTGGTCACTGGTACAAAAGCGACTACAATTTAAACCTAGACTCTATAAAAGAAAAGAATAGAGATTACAGAGATCTTATGAAAGCTAGATACGGATTTGAGATAAACGAGGACGTTGTAGAGTATAGAATAGAGTACTGTGAGAAATTCATCCCAGATAGTGGAGAAAGACTATCTAAAGAAGAAAGACTTTCTTACCTAGACCAGATAATGATATTGGATTCTCAGATATATTCAAAAGGAATGATAGACATAGATTTTAGAGATAGAGGAATAGTGGAGTACTTTATAGACTCATTATTCTTTACAGATACATCATATAATATGAAGATAAAAATTTCTCAGGACTTTGATAAAGGAGAAAAAGTGCTTAGAAAAATTAAAAAGATAGTGTCTGTAGGCAAAAAAATAAGATAACAAAGAAGAGTGATAGAAATGAAAAATATAGCAAAAAACACATACTTTATAAAAGGTGGAACAAATACTGGTGTATATACATATGGAAATAACGCTGTAATAATAGATCCAGGTCTTGCAGGTGCTAGACCTAAAAGGATATTAAAAAAGATAGAGGATGCAGGTTTTGAATTGAAATATATACTAAACACACATGAGCATGATGACCATTATGGTGGATGTGGGCAAATTAAAGAGCAAAAACCATCTGTAATCAACGTATCATCAGCTTATGGAAGCCTTTACATAGAAAATCCAATACTTTTCCCTACATACATAGTAGGTGGAAATAGCTGTGAGATAATGATTAACGCATCTAAGATGAAGGAAAGAGATATAACTACTGTAGATAAGGTAATAACAGAGGGAATATTTGACTTAAATACAGGTGAGTGTATAGAGGATGATGGAAGAACTCTTAGTGAAAACGAGATAAGAGTAGTGGATTTAAAAGGTCATACTGAAGGAAGTATGGGATTTTTAACATCAGATGGAGTATTTTTCATAGGGGATTTACTTGTTGGAGAGGAAATGCTAGATAAATTTGACTTTCTATTTACATTCGACGTTGCAAAACAATTAAAATCATTAGATAAACTTGAAAAAATGGAATACGACAAGATAGTATTAGGACACTCTAGAGAAATTATAACTAGAGAAGAGTCTAAAGCTCTTATAGAAAAAAATAGAGCTGCTGTTATAAAGTATATAAATCAAGTAAAAGAAATTCTATCTAAAGAAGAGTTGGGATATGACAAACTTTTAAAACATATAATAGTAGATAACGACTTAAAGTGTAATTACAAGGAGTATCACTTCTTCAAATCAGCACTTGTATCTCTAGTTGCATACTTATTAGACAACGGCGAAATAGATTACAAAATAGAGGATGGAGAATTATTATATTTTTTAAAAGAAAATTAGATTTTAGAAAAAATTATCCTAAAATATGTTAAAATAGACAATGGAAAATTTCAAAAGTTAAAAAAGAATAAAAGAGGAGGGATAATTATGCAGTATGAAGATTGGAAGGCCATACTAGCTCCCTACAACAATGCAGTAGAAGAACTAAAGGTAAAATTCAAAAATATAAGAAAAGAATTTTTAGAAAGAGGAGATTATTCTCCAATAGAATTTGTAACAGGTAGAACTAAAAAAATAGCGTCTATAGTTGCAAAAGCTAAAAAATTAAATGCTAAAGATATAGAAGCTGAAATAGAAGATATAGCTGGTATAAGAATAATGTGTCAGTTTGTTGAGGATATCTATACAATAGTAGAGCTTATAAAAAACAGAACTGATATGACTATCATAAATGAAAAAGACTACATAAAAAACTACAAGGAAAGTGGTTATAGAAGCTACCATGTTATTATAAGCTATCCTATAAACACTGTAGACGGATCAAAAGAGGTAACATGTGAGATACAGATAAGAACACTTGCAATGAACTTCTGGGCTACTATAGAACATTCTCTAAAATATAAATACGAACACTATATACCAGATACATTGGCGGTAAGACTTAGAAGAGCAGCAGATGCAGCATTCTTATTAGACCAAGAAATGGGAGAGATAAGAGAGGATATAATGAATGCTCAGTCTATGTATCGGATGAGAGAATTAGCTGTTAAGGACGTACTTGATAGAATTCAAGAAGTTAGAGAATTAGGATATACAAACAACGCAATACAGTATCAGAGAAATCTCGATATGATACAGAATTCTATGGAAGACGTAAAAGAAATACTACAGCTTAAAGACGAAATAGGTCGCAAAATAGAAGAAATAAAAAATCATAAAATGAAGGAATAAATAATATGAGTTTATATGCAATAGGAGATTTACATTTATCTTCTTCTGTAGATAAACCAATGGATATTTTTGGAGAGAAGTGGCAAAACCACGATGAAAAGATAAAAAATAATTGGGAATCTACAGTTAAAGAAGATGATGTTGTTTTGGTGTTGGGCGATGTATCGTGGGGGACTAAGATGAAGGATGCGCAGTCGGACTTCGATATGATACATGAGCTTCCAGGACAGAAGTTCTTTATAAAAGGGAATCACGACTATTGGTGGACCACAGCTACCAAACTGAATAAGATGTACGACGATATGAAATTTATTCAGACGGGATTTTTTACATATAAAGACTATGCAATCTGTGGTGGAAGAGGATGGATTTGTCCAAATGAGTTTAAATTTACTGAAGAAGATAAGAAAATTTACGATAGAGAAGCAATAAGAATAGAAATATCTCTTAAAGAGGCAAAAAAGGCTGGATACGAAAAAATAATAGTAATCACACATTATCCACCTACTAACGACTCTCTAGATGATTCTGTTTTTACAGATTTATATGAAAAATATGGAGTAGAGAGAGTTTACTACGGACATCTTCATGGAGAGGAATCTTTTAAGACAGGTCTTAAAGGTATTAGAAATGGTATAGAATACAATCTAGTATCTGCGGATTATATTGATTTTATGCCAGTAAAGGTAATGGATTAATTAAATACATGGAAAGAGTGAATTAGATTTAAAATGGGTATAAATATAGGTATAGATATAGATGGAACGGTAACAGATCCATATGGGTTTATACCGTTTTTAAATAAGATTTTTGAAAAAAACATAACAAAAGAGCAGTACACAACACTTGATTGGGAACAGCTTTATGGAACTGTTGAAGGAGATTTTTATATAAACTTTGACAATAATTACAGCTATACATATGAAGCTGCAGAGCCAGCAGAGTTTGCAGTAGATGTAATAAAAAAGCTCGAGCAATCTGATGATATAAATGTATATTTTGTAACTGCTAGAAGAGAGTGCTTAAAAGAAATCACTGAAAAATGGTTTGATAAGTATGGTATAAATGCAAACAATATATATTTATTAGGTCCAGTCAAAAAAAGTGGAAAAGCTCTTGAATTGGGATGCGATATTTTTATTGAAGACGATCCAAACAATGCTATGGATATAGCAAAAAATGGAATTGATGTTCTTTTGATTGACACAAACTACAATAAAGATGTAGAATGTGATAATATAACTAGGGTAAGAAATTGGAAAGAGATTGATGAATTCATCTCCAATAGACTGAAATAAAGGGGGTAGAAAAATGGTTTCTTTAAAGCTAATGAATGACAATGGAAAAATACAGGTCAAGAGTAGAGATATAAAAGATTTACTTTTGATGAGCGAGGATATAGAAAAATGTCAGGACATATCAGACACTATAAAAGAAAAAGATATATTAGTATTTGATTGTCAGCTGGCTAAAGATTTATTCTTATCTAATAAATATGATTTAGATCCAATAGTGAGTTCTCTTACAGAAGGGTTAGAAGAAGGATATTTTGATATGTTCTTTGAAGATATAAGAGATTATATAAAAGGTTTCACAGACGAATTTGAAGAGGATTTACAGGAAAAATATGGATTTGACGATGTAAGATGTCATTTTGAAATATACAGTATAGGTCAGGATTTTGATGATTTTAAATTTATACTTTTAGTAGCATTTAAAAGAATTGAAATACAGAAACTAGATAGTATAGTTAAAATAGTTGGAAGAAGACGGCTTTCAGGAGCTTCAAAATTCTATAGTTAGTTAATAAAATGGAATTGACTGCAAGGTTATTATATACTTTGCAGTTTTTTTGTGCCTCAAAAGAAATAAATGCGTTTTATTTTAAAAAAATATTAAATATATTTCGTTATATAACGAATATTTATGATAAAATTTCAAAAATATTTTTGTGTAACGTTTTCCTTGATTGACATATTACTTGATAGAATGATATAATAACCTAGATTTGAACATGAGGGTGTTTATCAGGGGAAAAGGGTAATTTTTTAAATTCATTTGGGAATTTTTATACCCTTCTTTTGCTAAACACCTTTTTTGGGGCGAAAAATAGAAAGTTCATCTAAACCACATTTTGAACTAAGAAAAAAATGGGTAGTAAAGTACTATTGAGTACTTTAAATATTGTCATTATCGCAGTAGGGCGGTAGAAAGGATAGGTAATATATGTTAACAGCTATAACAGGAATAAACTGGGGAGACGAAGGAAAAGGAAGAATGGTAGACCTTCTTTCAGAAGATTACGATGTTGTTGTAAGATACCAGGGTGGAAACAATGCGGGACATACAGTAATAAATGAAAAAGGAAAATTCGTTCTTAATCTACTTCCATCAGGAATATTAAGAGAAGATGTTGTAAATGTTATGGGGAACGGTGTAGTAATAGATTTAAAACATCTTCATGGAGAAATGGGAAGATTAAGAGAAGCTGGAATAAAAATAACTCCAGCAAACTTAAAAATAAGTGATAGAGCTATAATATGTATGCCATATCACGTTCAGCAGGACTGCTTAGAAGAAGAAAGATTAAAAGACGCTAAGTACGGTTCAACAAGAAGAGGTATAGCTCCAGTATACGGAGATAAATACATGAAAAAAGGTATAAGAATGGGAGATCTTCTTGATAGTGAAGAAAGCTTAAAAGCTAAAATAGCAAATATAGTTGAATGGAAAAACCTTATGATAGAAAAAGGTTACGAATCTGAAAAATTAGATGCAGAAGAAATGTTTGCATGGATAAAAGAGTACGGATATGAATTAAAAGATTATATATGTGATACAGGTCTTTTCATAGATAATGCAGCTGCAAATGGTAAAAATGTAATGTTTGAAGCACAGTTAGGTGCTTTAAGAGATATAGACTTTGGTATATATCCATTTACATCTTCATCATCAACTATAGCTTCTTATGCACCAATAGGGTCTGGTGTGCCAAATAGAAAATTAGACCTTACTGTAGGTATAATGAAAGCTTACTCTACTTGTGTTGGTGAAGGACCTTTCACAGCTGAATTATTTGGAGAAGAAGCAGAACATTTAAGAAAAGCTGGTAACGAATACGGTGCAGCTACAGGTAGACCAAGAAGAGTTGGTGGATTTGACGTTCTTGCATCTAAATACGGTGTTAGAATGCAGGGAGCAGATGAAATAGCTCTTACTAAATTAGACGTTCTTTCATACATGGATAAAATACCAGTATGTGTAGGATATACTTTTGAAGGAAAAGAATTAGATGTATTCCCAATAGGGGAAAAATTAGAAAACGCTAAACCAGTTTACGAATACGTAGATGGATGGCATGAAGATATATCTGGTTGCAGAAAATTAGAAGAATTACCAAAAGCAGCTAGAGAATACATAGAATATATAGAAAAAGCTGTTGGGTGCAAGATAAAATACGTTTCAGTTGGAGCTGAAAGAGAAGAATACATAGTAGTACCAGACTAGTATTTTTGCATCGTTGCAGACAATTTGAGAATAATGGGATATGTTTTGTAAATTTTTACAGGGCATATCCCTATTTAAAAGAAAAACTATAAAGTAAACAAAAACTATATTAAAAAAGAGGAATAGAAGAATGGAAGAAAAGTTAAGAGAAGAATGTGGAGTTTTTGGGATAAGAACCAAAGAAAATGATTCAGCTAGTATGACTCATTCTGCACTTATGGCACTTCAGCACAGAGGTCAGGAAGGTGCAGGAATAGCATCGTTAGTTGGAGAAAAAATAAATTTATTTAAAAATAAGGGATTAGTAAGCGAGGTATTCTCACCAAAGGATATAAGCGACTTAGGAGATGCTGAAGTATCTATAGGACACGTTAGATACTCTACAACAGGCTCTAACTCAAAGGCAAATACTCAGCCGATACTAGCAGAGTATTTAAGGGGAAGGGTTGCAGTTGCTCACAATGGGAATATTGTCAACTCAATGGAAATAAGAAAAGGTCTTGAAAAAGAAGGTTGTATATTTAGATCTACTAATGATAGTGAATCTATAGCGAAATTAATCGCATTTGAAATGCTTACAGAAAAAGATGAATTAAAAGCTATTGAAAAAGCAGTTGAAAAACTAGAAGGTGCATTTTCACTTGTTATAATGACATCTCAAAACAAACTAGTAGCGATAAGAGATGGATGGGGATTTAGACCTCTTTGTATAGGTAAAGGTGAAAATGGAATAGCTGTGGCATCTGAAAGCTGTGCATTTGATAGTATAAACTATGAATTAATTAGAGATATTGAACCAGGAGAAATGGTTGTAATAAATGAAGATCTTTCTATAGATAGCAAAATGATATTAAATAGAGAAAAAAAGGGCTCTTGTATATTTGAGTATGTATACTTTGCCAGAACAGACTCAAACATAGATGGATTAAATGTATACGATGCGAGAATAAACATGGGAAGAGAACTTGCAAAAGAATTCAAAATAGACGCAGATGTCGTATGTGGTGTGCCAGATAGTGGAATAGAGGCAGCCATTGGATATGCAAAAGAAAGCAATATGCCTTTTGAATTTGGATTTGTAAAGAATAGATACATTGGAAGAAGTTTCATATTCCCAACACAAGAGCAGAGAGAAAAAGCGGTTAAACTAAAATTAAATCCTCTTGCAAGTAATTTAAAAGACAAGAGAGTAATACTTATAGACGACTCTATAGTAAGAGGAACTACAAGTGCTAAGATAATCAAAAATGTAAGACGGGCAGGTGCTAAAGAGGTGCATATGCTTGTATCTTCACCGATGTTCAAACACACTTGTAACTTTGGAACAGATATAGATAGCGAAGAAAATCTAATAGCAAATAAAATGGAATTAGAAGAAATCAGAAAAAGCATAGGCGCTGATTCACTAGGATTTATAAGCATAGAGGGGTTAAAGAAAGCATGTGGAAAATGTTGCAGAGATTTCTGTACAGGATGTTTCGATGGAAATTACCCTCTTATAATAGAAAACTACAGCAAATCACAGTTTGAATAGAAAAAAGGAGGCACTAACTTTGGAAAAGAAAATCAACTTAATTCTTGAAAATGGAAAGATTTTTGAAGGAAAATCTTTTGGACGGGAAAAGGAAATAACTGGCGAAATAGTATTTACTACTGGAATGACAGGATATTTTGAAACACTTACAGACCCAAGTTACTGTGGGCAGATAGTTGTTCAGACATTCCCACTTATAGGAAACTACGGAATAATAGAAGAAGATGCCGAAAGTAGAGGCTCTTTTGTAAAAGCGTATATAGTTAGAGAGTACTGTGAACATCCTTCTAACTACAGATGTGAGGGTACACTTGATGAATACCTTAAAAAGAACGATATACCAGGAGTATACGGTATAGATACAAGAGAACTTACAAGAGTACTTAGAGAACATGGTACTATGAAGGCAAAAATAACTTCTGAACCAGTTAAAGAAAATGAAAAAATAGATGTAGAATACTTTGATATGGTTGAAGCAGTTACTTGTGAAGAGTCATTTACTGATAAAGTGGAAGATGCTAAGTATAACGTAGTATTATGGGATTTCGGTGCTAAGAGAAATATAAGAAGAGAATTATTAAAAAGAGGATGCAATGTAACAACAGTGCCTGCATCTACAACAGCTGAGGAAATAAAAGCATTAAATCCAGACGGAATAATGCTATCTAATGGACCTGGAGATCCAAAGGACAATGTAAAAATAATAGAAGAATTAAAAGAACTATGCAAGGCAAATATACCTACATTTGGAATTTGTTTAGGTCATCAGTTATTAGCTCTTTCTCAGGGAGGAACTACTATTAAATTAAAATATGGACACAGAGGTGGAAATCAGCCTGTTAAAGACCTTTCAACAGGAAGAATATACGTATCAAGCCAGAATCATGGATATGCAGTTGACAATGATGAATTACCTAAAAATGCAGAATTATTATTTACAAATGTAAATGACGGTACTTGTGAAGGAATAAAATACACAGATATGCCAGTATTCTCAGTACAGTTCCATCCAGAAGCTTGTGGTGGACCACAGGATACAGCATATTTATTTGATAGATTTATAAGTTTAATGGAAGGAGTTGAGATATAATGCCTAAAAATAACGACATACAGAAAGTACTTTTAATAGGTTCAGGACCTATAGTAATAGGACAGGCAGCAGAATTTGATTATTCTGGAACACAGGCTTGTCAGTCTTTAAAAGAAGATGGAAAGGAAGTTATACTAGTTAACTCAAATCCAGCGACTATAATGACTGACAACGCAATGGCTGACAAAATATATATAGAGCCATTAACAGTTACTACATTAAAAAGAATAATAGAAAAAGAAAGACCAGACAGTATACTTTCTACATTAGGTGGGCAGACAGCTCTAACTCTTTCAATGCAGTTAGCTAAAGAAGGATACCTAGAAAAAATGGGTGTTAAGCTTCTTGGAGCAGACCCAGAAACAATAGATAAAGCTGAAGATAGACAGATGTTCAAAGATACAATGCTTGAAATAGGACAGCCTGTAATACCTTCAGAAATAGTTGAAGACCTAGATTCTGCTGTAGAATTCGCAGGAAAAATAGGTTACCCAGTAATAGTTAGACCAGCGTTTACTCTTGGAGGAAGCGGTGGTGGAATCGCAAACGACGAGGAAGAATTTAAAAAGATTGCAGAAAATGGACTTAGATTATCTCCAATAACACAGATATTAGTTGAAAAATGTATATCTGGATGGAAAGAAATAGAGTTTGAAGTTGTAAGAGATGGAGCAGGAAATGCTATAACTGTATGTTCAATGGAAAACTTTGACCCAGTTGGAGTACATACAGGAGATAGTATAGTAATAGCTCCAGCGGTTACACTTGCAGATAAAGAATACCAGATGCTTAGAACAGCAGCTATAAAAATAGTTGATGCTATGGGTGTTGAAGGTGGATGTAACTGCCAGTTTGCACTTAATCCAAATAGCGACGAATATGCTGTAATAGAAGTAAACCCAAGGGTTTCAAGATCTTCGGCTCTAGCTTCAAAAGCTACAGGATACCCAATAGCAAAAGTTGCTGCAAAAATAGCACTTGGATATAGATTAGATGAAATAAAAAATGAAATAACTAAACAGACTTACGCATGCTTCGAGCCAGCTCTTGACTATGTTGTTGTTAAATTCCCTAAATGGCCATTTGACAAATTTGTATATGCTAAGAGAGAACTTGGTACTCAGATGAAGGCTACAGGTGAGGTAATGGCTATAGGACAGAACTTTGAAACAGCACTTATGAAAGCTGTTAGAGGATCTGAAAACAAAACAGACTGCTGTACTCTTCCAAAAGTTGCTGCGTATTCAGATGAACAGGTAAAAGAAGCTCTTCATGTATGCAACGATGAAAGAGTATTCGTAATATATGAAGCATTAAAAAGAGGAATATCTTGTGAAGAAATACATGAAATAACAAAAGTAGATAACTGGTTCTTATATAAAATGAAAAACATAGCAGAAGTAGAAAAAGAACTATCTAAAGGAAATGTATCAGAAGCTACTTATAACGTTGCAAAAAGATACGGATTCTTAAACTCTACAATAGAAAGAATAAGTGGAGAAAAAGTAAATTACTCAGCTCCAGCGTCATTTAAAATGGTCGACACTTGTGCAGGAGAATTTAAAGCAGAAACTCCATACTTCTATAGTTGCTGTGATGAAGTAAATGAAGCGGATGAGTTTATAGAAAGAAAAGGAATAAGAGAGAGAAAAACTGTAGTAGTTCTTGGTTCAGGACCGATAAGAATAGGACAGGGGATAGAATTCGACTACTCTGCAGTTCACTGTGTATGGGCACTTAAAAAAGCAGGATTTGATGTTGTTATAATAAACAACAACCCAGAAACTGTATCTACAGACTTTGATACAGCGGATAGACTATACTTTGAACCACTTACTCCAGAAGATGTAATGAACGTAATGAATACAGAAAAACCTTATGGAGTAGTAGTTGCATTTGGTGGTCAGACAGCTATAAACCTAACTAAGTTCCTAGAAAGTCAGGGAATAAATGTATTAGGATCTAGTGCAGAAAGCATAGATATGGCAGAGGATAGAGAAAGATTTGATGAACTTCTTGAATCTCTACACATAAAAAGACCACAGGGACATACAGTTCTTACAGAAGATGAAGCCTTAAAAGCTGCAAATGAACTTGGATACCCAGTACTTATGAGACCATCTTACGTATTAGGTGGACAGAATATGATAATTGCATTCGGCGATGAAGATATCAAAGAATACATGAAAATAATACTAAAATCAAACAAAAAGGACAACCCAATACTAATAGATAAATATATGATGGGTGTAGAAGTAGAAGTTGATGCTATATGTGATGGAGAGGATATATTAATTCCGGGAATAATGGAACATATAGAAAGAGCAGGAGTACACTCAGGTGACTCTATAGCAGTTTGTCCTTCATGGAATATAAGTGAAAAACTAAAAGAAAAAATAGTTGAATACTCAAAACAGCTTGCAGTTTCTTTAAAAACTAAGGGACTTGTAAATATACAGTACGTTATATACGAAGGAAAAATATATGTAATAGAAGTAAATCCAAGATCTTCTCGTACAATACCTTACCTAAGTAAAATAACTGGTGTTCCAATGGTTGAGCTTGCAGTTAGAGCAATGCTTGGAGAAAAAATAAAAGATATGGGATTTGGAACAGGGCTATTTAAAGGACAGAAATACTTTGCAGCCAAAGTACCAGTATTCTCATTCGAAAAATTAATAGACCTAGATGTACACTTAGGACCAGAAATGAAATCTACTGGGGAAGTTTTAGGTATAGGTAGAAATCTAAAAGAAGCAGTATTTAAAGGACTAGCAGCTGCTGGATACCATATGGAAAAAGACGGTGGAGTATTTATATCTGTAAAAGATGGAGATAAACCAGAAATAGCAGAAGTAGCTGAAAAATTTGAAAGACTAGGATTTAAATTATACGCTACAGAAGGAACTGCCAAAGTTCTTGAAGAAGAAGGAATGGATGTTACAGTAGTAAATAAAATTCACGAAGACAGAGTAAACAACACAAGTAAGTTAATAGAAAGTGGAGTAGTAAAATATGTAATTTCAACATCTTCTAAGGGTAGAATACCTACAAGAGACAGTGTTAAAATCAGAAGAAAAGCAATAGATTACGCTGTTCCTTGTCTAACTTCAATAGACACAGCAAATGCACTTGCAGAAAGTTTATTAAGTCACTACTCAGAAGAAAATACCAGACTAGTTGATATAAATTCAATATATGTATAAAATTGTAAGTGATGATGAAAACTGCACATATATAATAGAAAATTTAATATATGTGCAGTTTAGAATTTGAACTTATAGAATATTATGAAATGTATACTTTAAGGGGAGGAAACTAAGATGAATAAAGGAAAAATGTTATATGAAGGTAAAGCCAAAAGAGTCTATGAAATAGAAGGGAATGATGATTGCTTATTAATATCATACAAAGACGATGCAACTGCATTCAATGGACTTAAAAAAGGACAGATAGACGGAAAAGGTGTTATAAACAACAGAATGGCCAACTTTATATTTAAAAAACTAGAAGAAGAAAAGGGAATAGAAACTCATTTAGTTGAAGAAATTTCAGATAGAGAAACAATAGTTAAAAAGGTGGAAATAGTACCACTTGAAATAATAGTTAGAAACATAGCTGCAGGTAGCTTTTCTAAGAGATTTGGTGTAGAAGAAGGAACTGTACTAAAAAATCCTACATTAGAATTCTGCTTAAAAGACGATGCACTTGGGGATCCAATGATAAACGACAGCCAGATAATGGCAATAGGTGCAGCTACTAAGGAAGAACTAGACGCTATAAAAGATATGACAATGAAAATAAATGATTTCTTAATAGAGTATTTCAAACAGGCTGACATAGAATTAGTAGACTTCAAAATAGAAATGGGAAGATACCATGGAAGAATAATCTTAGCAGATGAGATATCTCCTGACACTTGCAGACTTTGGGATATAAACACTCACGAAAAACTAGATAAAGATAGATTTAGAAGAGATTTAGGTGGAGTGAAAGAAGCCTATGATGAAGTAATGAGCAGATTAGGAATATAATTTGAACTTATTATATAAACAAAAAGAGTATAATAAAAATTAAAATAAAAATCGGAGGATAATATGAACGAAATATATCAGTCACCACTAACATCACGTTATGCGAGTAAAGAGATGAAACAGCTTTTCTCTAATGACAAAAAATTCCGTACATGGAGAAAATTATGGATAGCACTAGCTGAATCAGAAATGGAGCTAGGTCTTGAAATAACTCAGGAACAGATAGACGAATTAAAAGCAAATCAGGATGATATAAACTACGATGTAGCTGTTGCAAGAGAAAAAGAAGTTAGACACGATGTTATGTCTCATGTTTACGCTTACGGACAGCAGTGCCCTAAAGCAGCAGGAATAATACACTTAGGAGCTACTTCTTGCTACGTTGGAGATAATACAGACTTAATACTAATGTACGAAGGTATGGAACTTGTTAGAACAAAATTAGTAATGGCTATAAAAGCATTATCTAAATTTGCAGATGAGTATAAGAGTCTTCCAACACTTGGATTTACTCACTTCCAGCCAGCTCAGCCAACAACAGTAGGTAAGAGAGCTACACTATGGATACAGGACTTATTATATGATTTAGAAGAAATAGAACACTTCTTATCAGATAAAAGACTTCTTGGATCAAAAGGAACAACAGGAACTCAGGCCTCATTCCTTGAATTATTTGAAGGGGATTACGAAAAAGTAAAAGAGCTTGATAGAAAAATAGTTGAAAAAATGGGATACGACAAAGTAATAGCTGTATCTGGACAGACTTACACTAGAAAAATAGACAGCAAAGTTCTTAATATATTATCTGGTATAGCTCAGTCAGCTACAAAATTCTCAAACGACATAAGACTTCTTCAGCACTTAAAAGAAGTTGAAGAACCATTCGAAAAGAAACAGATAGGTTCTTCTGCTATGGCATATAAGAGAAACCCAATGAGAAGTGAAAGAATAGCAGCACTTGCTAGATACGTTATGGTAGATGCTTTAAACCCAGCTATAACAACAGCTACTCAGTGGTTTGAAAGAACATTAGACGACTCTGCCAACAAGAGAATAAGCGTGCCAGAAGCATTCTTAGCAGTAGATAGTATACTAAGCTTATACTGCAACGTTGCAGATGGATTAGTTGTATATCCAAAAGTTATAGAACAGAGATTAATGAGCGAACTTCCATTTATGGCTACAGAAAACATAATGATGGACGCTGTTAGAAAAGGTGGAAACAGACAGGATTTACACGAAAGAATAAGAGTACATTCTTTAGAAGCTGGTAGAATGGTTAAGGTTGAAGGTAAGAAAAACGACCTAATAGAAAGAATAGCAGCTGACGAAATGTTTGGTGTTACTCTTGAAGAATTAAACGAAATACTTAAACCAGAAAAATACGTTGGATGCGCACCAATGCAGGTTGAAGAATTCCTAAAAAATGAAGTTGCTCCAGTACTAGAAGCTCACAAAGACGACAAAGAAATGGACAACGAAATAAATGTATAAAAAATATGGGACTGTTGCATAAATTGCAACAGTCCCTTTTTTTAAGAACTCTATTTAGTGATTTAAGTTACGACAGATAAATTCCAAGAGTCCTACTTTAAGCTTTTTAAAATAAAAATATGAACCTTTAAAATATGTTATAGTAATTAATGTATTTGTAAACATTAATAGGCTAATAACCAAAAAAACCGATTAATATCTACAAATTGATTGCATGTTCTTCAATGAATTTTTTAAATTCATTTATAAGTGGTATTTCATAAGAAGATTTTAAATAAGCCATATATACAATATTTTGCCAGTCTAAGTCTGATATTTCTATAGATTTAACTCCCTTTAGATTTACAGTATTGTTTTCTGGAACTATTGAAATTCCAAAGTCACCAGTTACTAGAGAAGCTATAACACCTAAATCATCAGTCTTGTAAGATATATTTGCCCGGCATTCTTTCTTGTTTAAATAAGAAGATAGTTTTTCTGAAAGTGTATGATTTTTAGTATAAAGAATGTGATTATATTCTAATGTGTCGTCTATAGAAACAGATTCTTTATCGGCTAGAGGGTGCCCCTCTGGAACTAGAAGTATAGCATTCTGTTTAAATACAGGTGTATACTCTATATTTTTTTCATTTATTCTATTAGAACAGAATATAAAATCAAAATTCTTTGAATATAACCCCTTGATTAATTCCTCAGTAGATTCAGCATCGTAGTAAAATTTAAAGTCGATGTTTTTCCCAGTATGTTCATTTAAAAATTTTCTTGCCAGATCCGGAATAAATGAAGCAGCCATATTTTTATGGAAAGCTATATCTATACATCCTTCCCCTATTTCTGAAAGGTGTATTGAGTTGATGCTTTCATCAATAAGAGCTAAAGCCTTCTCTATGTCTGTTAAAAAATTCTTCCCAGCTCTAGTGAGCACTACATTTCTACCTTCTTTTTCAAATAGGCGAATATTAATCTCTCTTTCTAGTGAAGCTATAGCATGACTAAGACTAGGCTGAGTGATTGAGAGCTGCTCAGCAGCTTTTGTGTAGTGTTCGAGATGGGCTAAAGTAACAAAATATTTAAGATGATATAAGTTCATAACAATGTCTCCTTTTTTAAATGTAACAAAACAAATTCATCAAATACCTATCTCTTATCCATAGAAAAAATATATAATTGCAATAATTAATTATTTAACATTATAACACAATATGAATAAATTATCTACAAAACTTAAAAAATTAAGTGATTAAAATTATGAATTTAAGAAGCTAAATTTATTAAAAACTTGAAAAAGTAAATAATAAATTGTTATTAATTTTGGTGAAATGAAAAAAATATATAATAATAAAGCATTATAATTTGATAAAAAAATTTCAGACGTAACATATTTTTAGTAAATATGTATGACGTCTGAAGTATTTTTTATAATAAATATCTATGGTTTATAGAGCGATATTTACTTTTTCTCCGTTTAGTTTAACTATTTTTGCTGGTATTCCAACAACAGTTGCGTTTTCTGGCACGTTTTTAAGAACTACCGCATTTGCACCTATTTTAGAGTTATCCCCAATTTTAATATTTCCAAGTACTTTTGCACCAGTTGCTATAGTAACGCCATTTCCAACTGTAGGGTGTCTTTTTCCTTTATCGTGTCCTGTACCGCCAAGAGTTACCTGATGAAACATCACTACATCGTCGCCGATTTCAGCTGTTTCGCCTATTACAACACCGTTTCCATGGTCTATAAATAATCTTTTTCCAATTGTAGCACCTGGGTGAATTTCTATACCTGTAAGAAATCTAGCTACCTGAGATATAAATCTAGCTAAGAATTTTAACCCCAGATTGTTTATAAAATGTGCTATTCTGTGGAAAAATATCGCGTGAATTCCAGGGTAATTTATTATAATGCTCAGGGCATTTGTCGCCGCTGGGTCCTGTGCTTTATATGTGTTTATTATATTTCTAAAACTGCTCATATCTAATCCTCCAAAGCCTAATCATAATTTTTTATTTCTTTCTATTTATGTTTCTAACTGCCACTTTAAAAATTACTTGTACAGATTTTTAAAACTTATTTGTATAAATCTGTTGAAAGGTATCTTTCTCCATTATCGGGAGCTATAAATAGAACTTTCTTGCCTTTACCAAGTCTTTCAGCTGTTTTGATTGCCGCTGCAAGTGCTGCACCACCTGAAATTCCAAGCATAACTCCTACATCTGATGCTGATTTTATAGCGTTTGAATAAGCTTCTTCAGATGAAATCTGTTCCACTTTATCTATTAAATCTGTATCTAGTATTGATGGTATAAATCCTGCACCTATACCCTGAAGTTTGTGAGGAGATGGGCTACCACCTGAGATAACAGGAGATAAATCTGGCTCAACTGCTATTATTTCGATATCTTTGTAGTTTTCTTTAAGTACGCTTGCATTTCCAGTTAATGTGCCACCAGTACCGACACCAGCTACAAATGCGTCTAAGTTTTTAAAGTCTTTTATGATTTCTATTGCTGTGGAGTTTTTGTGAGCTTCTGGATTAGATTTATTATTGAACTGATCAAACATTTTGTATCCTCTAGTTTCTACTAATTCTTCTGCCTTTGCAATAGCTCCATTCATTCCAAGTTTTCCTGGAGTAAGGACTATTTCTGCACCATATGCTTTTAAAATCTTCTGTCTTTCTATACTCATAGTATCTGGCATAACCATGACAGCCTTTAATCCGTTTGCAGCTGCAGCCATTGCAATTCCTATCCCTGTGTTTCCACTTGTAGGTTCTACTATAGTATCACCTGATTTTATAGTTCCATCTAGTAGCATTTTTTCCATTATGAATGCTGCAATTCTGTCTTTTATTGATCCTCCTGGATTGAAGAATTCAAGCTTTCCGTATATTTCAGCGCTGTTTTCAGTTTCGAACTCTTTAAATCTAAGAACCGGTGTATTTCCTATAGTTTCAGTTATTTTGTTGTATATCATAATATTTTCCTCCGTCTGAGCCTTTTTGCTCTATTATTTTTATTTGAATTTTGTTTTGAAATTTAAAATAAAGATATTTTGGCGTGAGTTAGACAGTCTAAAAAAATTATGATTATCTTTTAAAGAATTGTAGATTTACATCTGTTTGATTAGTAATTCTAGATTTGATTGGATTTTTGACATTAAAAAACTGTTTCCATAAAACATACTCGTAAAAAGCAAAGGCTAAAATATATCTAAAGGGGATGATATGCAAAAATTATTATCAGGCCTGCTACGAGTATTTATTTTTTATGAAAACAGCATTAGAAATCTATTTAATCAATAGATTTGAAATTCAATTTTAAAATTTATCAAACTAAAGAGTAACACCGTTTTTAGAGAAAGTCAAAGTCCCGCCATAAAAAATACTGTTATTTAATTGTTTTAAATTGTAGCAACAACAACAGCAACACATAGCATGACCATTCCTTTCTTTTCTAAAATTTATCTATTTAAGATATGTGTTATCCTTACTTTAATTTGATAATATACCCAAATTAAAAATATGTCAAGATTATAAAAAAAAGAAAGTGTAGCAAAAGCCACACTTTCAAATAAATTTCAAATTGAAATCAAAATACAATTAGTTTATAGAGTTTTCTGATCCTAGAACGTTATCTATTTTGCTTTCTACAACAGCCTGTATAGCGTCTTTACCAGCACCTAAGTATTTTCTTGGGTCGAACTGAGATGGGTTTTCAGCTAAGTATTTTCTTATAGCTGCAGTCATAGCTAATCTTAAGTCAGTATCCATGTTTATTTTGCAAACTGCCATTGAAGATGCTTTTCTTAACATGTCAACTGGAACACCTTTAGCACCAGCTATATTTCCACCGAATTCATTACAAGTAGCAACTGATTCCTGATCAACTGCAGAAGCACCGTGAAGTACTATTGGGAATCCTGGTAATCTGTTCTGTATTTCTTCTAATATGTCGAATTTTAATTCAGCTTCACCTTTGAATTTGAAAGCACCGTGAGAAGTACCTATAGCTATAGCTAATGAGTCAACTCCTGTTCTTTCAACGAATTCAACTGCTTCGTCTGGGTCAGTGTATTTGTGTACATTTGAGCTAACTTCATCTTCAACACCTGCTAATACACCTAATTCAGCTTCAACAACAACTCCTCTTTCGTGAGCGTAGTCAACAACTTCTTTAGTAACTCTTACGTTTTCTTCGAAATCGAAGTGAGATCCATCTATCATAACTGAAGTGAATCCAGCATCTATACAAGATTTAACTGTTTCGAAGTTTGGACCGTGGTCTAAGTGAAGAGCAACGTCTACACCTATTTCATCAGATGCAGCTTTTACCATTTCAACTAATGTATGAGGTCCAGCATACTGTATAGCTGATTTAGAAGCCTGTATCATAACATATGAGTTTTTAGCTTTTGCTCCTTCTAATACACCCTGTAACTGTTCTAAGTCACTTATGTTGAATGCACCTATAGCATATCCACCTTCGTAAGCTTTTTTAAACATTTCTTTAGTAGTAATTAAAGCCATTTTTAAATTCCTCCTATAAACTTTTAAAAATTTATCCATCAAATATATTATACAGAGAAAAACAAAAAAGGTATAGACTAAATTGAAAAACAGTACGTTGCAAACATTTTCTTTTTGAAAAAATGAAATTTGTAACAAAATTGTTTCTTGAATAAAAAAATAAAATTAAATAATATATTAAATATGAAATAAAAATTAAAATGTAAATCCGTTCAATTTATTTAATTGGGCGGATTTTTTTCTGTTAATTAGAGATAAAAAATGATAATATTAATATATTATGATTTAAGCGAAAAACATACGATGATGTAAATAAAAATTGAAAAAGGAGGAGATAATTTGGCTAAGAAACAGAGAGTAGACAAGGTATTATCTAACTTAGGCTATGGAAGTAGAGCTGAACTTAAAAAATTCTGCAAACAAGGGCTTGTTTTTGTAAATGGAAAAGTAGTTTCTAATCCAGGGCTTCAAGTAGATACTGATATAGATGAAATAGTGTTCAACGGAGAGAAGATAAACTACAGAGAGTTTATATACCTTATGATGAATAAACCAGATGGATATATTTCTGCGACGTTTGATAAACACGATCCAATAGTGCTTGATTTAATAGACGACGAGTATTTAGTATTTGAACCATTCCCAGTTGGAAGATTGGACAAAGATACTGAGGGACTTCTTGTACTGACTAATGATGGGCAGCTTGCACATAGAGTACTATCACCTAAAAAACACGTTCCCAAAACATACTATGCAAAAATAGACGGAAAAGTTACTGAGGAAGATATTGAGGCATTTAAAAATGGTGTAACACTAGATGATGGATATGAAACTATGCCTTCAGAGCTTGTAATATTAAAATCTGATGATATTTCTGAGATAGAACTTACAATACATGAGGGAAAATTCCATCAGGTTAAGAGAATGTTTGAAAGTGTTGGAAAGACAGTGGTATATCTAAAAAGACTTTCTATGGGAGCTTTAAAACTAGATGAAACACTGAAATTAGGTGAGTATAGAGAGCTTACAGATGAAGAAGTTAAATTAATAGAAGTAAGAGAATAAGTTGTTTAGAAAATTTGATAAATTATTAAAAATATAATCGAATAATAGGAGGTAAACGTGAAAAAGAGAGATATAATCGAGTTTGAAATCGGTAAAATGGAATTTGGCGGTGTGAGTATAAGCCAGTACGGAGATAGAAGAATAAAGATGAAAGGCGGAATAAAAGGCCAGAAAGTGAAAGCTGCTGTTAAAAGAACTGGAAGAGGTAAGGCAGATGTTAAAATGGTAGAGCTTTTAGAAAGATCTCACATAGAAACTGCGGAAGTTTGTCCTCACTTTGAAGGTTGTGGTGGATGTACTATGCTTTCTGTTGACTACGCAAAACAGCTTGAAATAAAAGAAGAACAGGTACTTGAACTATTTGAAGATGCTGGAATAAGAGGGTTTGAGTTTTTAGGTGTTCAGGGAAGTCCTGACAATGTTGGATACAGAAATAAAATGGAATACACTTTTGGTGATGAGGTAAAAGGTGGACCACTTACACTAGGACTTCACAAAAAAGGTAGACATATAGATATACAGACAGTTGACGGATGTATGTTAGTTGATTCTGATTTCAACACAATATTAAAAGAGTCTTTAGCATTCTTCCAGGATGCAGAGTTACCATACTACAGAGTTGTAAACCACGAGGGATATTTAAGAAACCTTGTAGTTAGAAAAGGTATACACACAGATGAAATAATGGTAAATATAGTAACATCATCTCAGTGCGAGTTTGATATGAGCAAATTTGCCGATATGATAAACGGATTAGAATTAAAAGGAAATGTAGTGAGCATACTTCACACTATAAATGACGGACTTGCAGATGCAGTTCAGTGTGATGAGATGAGAATATTATACGGTGTAGATTATCTACACGAAGAGATATTAGGACTTAAATTTAAAATATCTCCATTCTCATTCTTCCAGACAAATACAAAAGGTGCAGAGCAGCTTTATACTATAGCTAGAGATTTTATTGGAGATCATTCTAACAAGGTTGTTTTCGACTTATACAGTGGAACAGGCTCAATAGGTCAGTTAATGGCAGAAAAAGCTAAGAAAGTATATGGTATAGAGATAATAGAAGAGGCTGTTGTTGCAGCTAATGAAAATGCTAAGTTAAATGGTTTAGACAACTGCGAATTTATTGCTGGGGATGTTAAGGATACTGTTAAGAGCTTAGATGTTAAGCCAGATTTAATAATAGTTGACCCTCCAAGACCAGGTATACACAAGCAGGCGATAAAGGATATATGCGATTTCGGAGCTAAGGAGATAGTGTATATTTCTTGTAATCCAAAGACTTTAGTTGATGATTTGAAAGATTTTATAGGTTATGGGTATATGCCAGAGAAAGTTAAGTGCATGGACATGTTCCCTAATACGCCACACTGTGAAAGTGTTGTAAAATTATACAAGATAATGAATATGGCATGTCAGTGCTAAGGTAATTTATAGGTTAATATCCTTCAATCCACCAAGTTAGATATTATTCCTATAAAATAGAGGATACAATTTAGGTACTCGTTGTTATGACGGGTACCTTTTTTATTGTAGAAACAAAAATACCAAGTTTTATTGTTAAAAATATTGACAATAAAACTTGGTAATGTTATATTATAAATACAAAGAAAACTTGTCAAAAAGACAAGGTAGCTTGGAAAGGAGAAATGTTATGAGCAGAGATGAAATTTTAAGAAAAAGTCGTGAACAAATGGAAGATGAAGGTGTTATCTATGTAGAAAATACTGGAAGAAGATATGGGTTTATTGGATTAAGTATAACACTTGCAGCATATATGATTTTAGTACTATTTAATGGTGGAAACTATTGTATACCAATGAGCTTTTGGTGCGCTTTTACAGGATCAGAATGTATTGGAAGATATAAGAGTAACTCACAAAAGAGTGAGCTTTTGGGTGGTATTATATTATGCCTATCTGCAATTACATTCTTTTTAAGTTACGTATTGAGAGATTTATTGAAGGTAATATAAGATATGAAGAAAAATATGAAGAATGATTTAATATTAAAAAATAGATTAAAAGTAGCTCGTGCAGAAAAAAGTCTTTCACAAAGTGAACTTGCTGAAATGATAGGTGTATCAAGAAATACGATTAGTTCTATTGAAACAGGACAGTTTAATCCAACAGCCAAATTAGCATTGATTCTATGTATTGCATTAGATAAAAAGTTTGAAGAATTATTCTATTTTGAAGAACAATTTGAATAAAAATAATATTTACTTTTATTAAGTAGCTAGTCTTATGGTTAGCTACTTTTTATGTACATAATAATTAAAATTAATATAATCAGAAAATTTAAATAATATATAGATTATAAAAAATCAAAGTGATATAATAATGACAAATAATAAACTGATAATGAGGGGGAAATCTTATGTTTAGTGAAATAAATAAAAAATGGTATACAACTGTAATCGTTGAAAGTACAGAAGGACTAGAAGACCTTGCTAAAAAAATTGAAGAGGCTTCTGAAGAAATGTTGAAAAAACATGCTTTCAAGTTAGTTACTTTTTCAATGGTTGGGACAGATAAAGCTATATTAGTATTTAAAAGATAGTATATAGTTACTTGTTGTTATAACGAGTACCTTTTTAGCATAAGTTTATTGAAAAAAAGAGGTACAAAGATATGAGTGATGAATTACTAGATAATTTAGATAAGCTGCATACAACTGAGCTTGGAGTTATGAGAATAAAAAGAAACTTATCTTTAGATATAAAGGATGTTATTGAGTGGTGTAAAGAAAAAATTAGCCTTTCAAATGCTCAAATTATAAGAAAAGGAAAAAATTGGTATGTAACTATTGATAATTGTATTATTACGGTAAATGCTAATAGTTATATAATTATATAATTATTACTACTCATAATATAAAATAATAGAAAGAATATAAATTTATATAAAAAGGTAGTGATATTATGAAAAAGTATATTGCATTTCTTAGAGGGATAAATATTAGTGGAAAAAATAAAATTTCAATGGAGGAATTAAAAAAGACTTTTGAAGAATTTGGTTTTAAAGATGTTAAAACATATTTAAATAGTGGTAATGTGATTTTTTAAGTGATGAAAAAGATATAAATGAATTAACAATTGATCTCGAAAAGATGATAAAAAGGTGTTTTGGATTTGATATACCTATATTTTGTATATCTCAAGAAGAACTTACAGATATTTTACAAAATACACCTGCTTGGTGGGGCAATGAAAACAAAGAAATTTATAATAATTTGATTTTTATAATGCAACCAGCTACATTTTCTGATGTTTTTAATGAAATTGGAGAACCAAAGAAAAATCTAGAAAATATAAAAAGTTATAAAAATGTAATCTTTTGGTCTTTTATAAAAAAAGACTATAGAAAGACAAATTGGTGGTCAAAAACAGCAAGTAGTTATATTAGTAGAAAATTAACTATAAGAACAGCAAATACTGTTAAGAAAGTATCTAAAATGTAATTGCTTTAAACAAACTAGATAATAAATATTTATTTTTTAGAAAAAGTAAAAGCTAATATAAGCGGATGGCGTCTCCAATAGTCGCTAGCTAGTAGTTATATATCTTGCCTTTTAGTTTGTAAAATGAGAGAATGATTTAAGATTTTATTTTTCTAAGAAAAAGAAAAATCACTCTTACGGAAATAAGAGTGATGATTCCAATAAATAATTTGTTTTTATTCTAAATGGAAGCCACACTCAGACCAATTAAGCTGTGACTTCCTTTTTTAATTATATCTTCAACTTAATTATATCATTGTAGAGATTTAAAGTCTATTAATATTTAGGTACTCGTTGTTGTGACGGGTACTTTTTTATTGCAAAAAATAATACAATATAAAAATTTAGAAAAGTTTTAATAAGTTTTAATAATAATTTATGTATTTTAATATAAAATTAAAATCAAAATTAAAAATATTTTATTAATTTTATATTGATAAGACCAGCTATTAAAAGTCAATAGCTGTAATAAAAAAATAATAATATTTTAA
>OFMU01000359.1_pt1 | contig 31943 bp, 24 predicted proteins | sample 1541861 | NCBI WGS metagenome assembly OFMU01 (sample SAMN04209238, study PRJEB22552) | human gut metagenome | biome: gut; material: feces | host: Homo sapiens | place: USA: Oklahoma
GCGGGACACCTTGATTAAAAGTCAAGTGCTCTACCGACTGAGCTAATAGACCACATTCTGTATTTTTGAAGGTTTTTAATGTGTTCCCCTCAACCACAAGTAATATTATATCTAGAATGTGCCTTCTCGTCAACACTTTTTTTAATTTTTTTTGCATAAATTTATGCAAAAAAGTTATCAACAGTTATCAACAATTAACTTGTGGATATTGTTGATATCTTATTTGTTTATTTTTCAACACTTTTTAAAAAATATATAAAAATATCCACAGAATTCAAGGCTTTCGAACCTATATTCTGTGGATATAAAACTTTATAAATCTTTAACTTTATCACCAAAACGCTGTATAGAACCCATCCAAACAAGCTCAACTGAACCTGTTTCTCCGTGTCTATTTTTAGCAATTATTATTTCGGCTAGGTCTTTTTTTTCTGAATCTGAATGATAATATTCATCTCTGTAAAGGAACATTACTATATCTGCATCCTGTTCTATAGCTCCAGATTCCCTTAAATCTGAAAGTACAGGTCTATGATCTGCTCTCTGCTCTGGTGCTCTCGATAACTGAGATAATGCAACAACAGGGCAGTCTAGTTCTTTTGCTAATATTTTTAGCGATCTAGATATTTTTGATATTTCTTGCTGTCTACTTTCATTCTTAGAATCACTTTCCATAAGCTGAAGGTAGTCTATCATAACTAAATCTAGTCCCTGTTCCATTTTCAACTTTCTACATTTAGATCTAAGCTCATTTATCTTTATACCTGGAGTATCGTCTATAAATATTTTTGCATCTGACATAACTGCCATAGCACTTATTATCCTAGGCCAATCCGCATCGTTTAATGTACCTGTTTTCATTTTCTTAAGCTCTACATTTGATTGAGCTGCAATCATTCTCTGAGCAAGCTGCTCCTTAGACATTTCCAAACTAAATACTGCAACTGAAGCATTTCCTTTTATAGCAGCGTTTTGAACTAAGTTAAGCGCAAATGCTGTTTTACCCATAGCAGGTCTTGCCGCCACTAGTATTAAGTCTGTTCTCTGTAGTCCATTTATCTTTTTATTTAAGTCCTTAAACCCTGTAGTTACTCCTATTACATCGCTCTTGTTAGAATATATAGACTCTATCATATCATATGTATCCATAAGAACTTGGTTTATAGGTTTAAAATCGTCATTTGTTCTTTCCTGAGAAATATCAAATATTTTCTTTTCTGCAAAGTCTAGTACATTCTCAGCGCTTTCTCCACTTCCATATCCTAAGTTGATTATGTCATTTGATGCTTTAATAAGCTGTCTAAGTACTGATTTTTCTTTTACTATATCTGCATAGTATTTTACATTTGATGTTGTAGGAACTATTGTAGACAAGCTTGTAAGGTATGTTACACCACCTATATCGTCTAGGTATCCTCTTTTTCTAAGCTCATCTGTTAGTGTTACCATATCAATAGGTTCATTCTTATTGTTCAGAGCCATCATACTCTCATAGATAATTCTATGCGCATCTTTATAGAAATCTGTCGGAGTAATTGTCTCTGCTACTGTTATTATAGCGTCTTTATCAAGCAGGATTGAACCTAGAATAGACTGCTCTGATTCGACGCTGTGAGGTGGTATTCTGGTTATATCTGCCATTTTTTTACCCTATCTTATTTATTTTTTTCTTTAACATCTACTCTTATGTTAGTAGTTACTTTTGGATGTATTTTTATTTCTACTCTTGTAGATCCTAAAACTCTTATTGGTTCTTCAAGGTTTATTTTTCTTTTGTCTATAGTTATACCTTTCTGTTTTTTAAGCTGTTCAGCTATATCTTTAGAAGTTATTGATCCAAATAATCTTCCTCCATCTCCAGCTTTAGTGTATATTTCTATATTTATTTCTTCCATCTGTTTTCCAAGAAGTACTGCTTCATCGTATTCTTTCTGAGCATGGAATTCCTGTGATTTCTGTTTTTCTTTTAATTCTTTTATATTTCCTGCATCTGCCTGTACAGCCATTTTTTTAGGGAATAAGAAGTTTCTTGCGTAACCATCGCTAACTTCTTTCATTTCTCCTTTTTTACCTGTACCTTTTACGTCTTTTAATAATATTACTTTCATCTATTTATCCTCCTCTAAGAATTCTTCTATTATTTCATGTACCATATTATATGCTTTTTTAAGAGATACGTTTTTAAGCTGTGCACCAGCGATATCTATATGACCGCCACCGCCTAGTTTTTCCATCATTACATGGACATTTATATCTCCTAATGATCTAGCACTAATGAATACTTTTCCATCCTTTTGACCTAGCACAAATGAAGCCTCAACCTGTCTGATGTTTAAAAGCTCATCAGCTGCTTTGGCTATAATTACATTTACATTGTCAATTTCTGAAGAAGTATATCCGATACAAATTCTATTGTTTATAATTTTTGTGTTTTGTATAATTTCTGCTTTGGTTGTAAAGTCGCTGATATCAGCATTGAATAGCTTTTTAACTTCTATAGTATCTGCACCGATTTTTCTTAGATACGATGCTGCTTCAAATGTTCTTACACCTGTTTTAAAAGCAAAGTTTTTAGTATCTAGATTTATACCAGCAAGTAGTCCTTCCGCTGTCATTTTATTTATTTTAATATTTTCATCCATATACTGAATAAGCTCTGTAACCATCTCACACGTAGATGATACGTATATTTCATGGAATAATAGGACAGCATCACTTATAAACTCTACCCCTCTTCTATGGTGGTCTATAACTACAACTTTGTCTGATATTTCCAGAAGCTTAGGACACTCTGTAAAGTTTGGTCTATGAGTATCTAAAACTATAACTAACGTGTCCTCTTTACATCTTTCTATAGCTGTTTCGTGATTTATAAAAATGCCTTTGTAGTATTTATCTTTTTTTATCTTTTTAGCAAAAATTTCTATAGAGTCATTTAGATTTTCTAATACTATATTAGATTCCTTACCACAAGCTTTGCAAAGGTCGTATATTCCAACTGCAGCCCCCATAGCATCCATATCAGGGTATCTATGGCCCATTATTAGAACATCTTCACTCTGATTTATAATTTCTCTTAGAGCATGACCAATCAGTCTTGATTTAACTTTTGTTTTCTTTTCTACAGCTTTAGATTTTCCTCCGTAGAATGAGAAATTATCTTTAGTTTTTACAACAACCTGATCTCCACCTCTACCAAGTGCTAAGTCTAAGGCTCCAACTGCCATTTTGAAATTATCGTTTATAGTTTCTCCATCTATACCCACACCCATACTTATAGTTACTGGAAGTGTATTTCCATGGTCTATATGTCTAATTTTATCTAGTATTTCAAACTTATCTAGCTCTATTTTTTTAAGCTCTTCTCTATTCATAACTAAGAAGAATTTATCTTTAGATACCCTCTTCATAGCTGCTTTTGACTCGGTTTCAAATGTAGACAGTACTCTTTCTATATCTGCAGTTATTAAAGGTCTATTTTCTTCATCTGCACTTTTAATAACTTCTTCGTATCCGTCTACTTCTATAATTCCTATAACTGTTTTTTCGTTTATATATTTTTCTTTAAGATTTAAATAATCTGTTTTATCTAACCAATAAAGAACCATCATATAATCTACATCTGAATTTGTTCTATTTTTTATTACTCTATATACGATGCTGTATCTTTTATCTTTGTATTCTATTTCAGAGTACATTTCATTTTCATCATTTAATGCCTTTGTTAAATCAATTTCCCCTACAACATCTTTAATATTTTCATCTAGTAATCTATCTCTACCTATGATTTCTGAGAATTTATCATTGTGCATAGTTATTTTTCCATTAAACTCAATTACACACATAGGTATCGGCAAATATCTTATGGCTTTTTTTGCAATTTTATCCATATTTAAAGATAGATTTTCAACATATCTCATCCATTCTATTTTTTTTGATTCATTATTTTTTAAATTAAGGTAGAATACTATCCCCGATACAGCTATAAATCCAATTCCAGCTAATGCATTATAATATAAAAGAGCTACTCCTCCAATAAGCATTATAACCAGATATATTATATTTTCTCGGTTACTTCTATCTAAATTTGGCTTTACGTTCATTTCAATCCTCCTATATGGATTTTCTCATTTTAGGTTTAATCTTTCTAAAATCCATAATACAATCAAGCATACCTAGTAGAGCTATGAGTGTACCTCCACCCATCACTCCTAGAGTAACAATCAATATAACTGGGAATATTATTCCCCCTCTTCCTTGAACAATTCTAGTCTTTATAAAGTATATACATACAGAAATTCCTTGCATCATAAACATTATATTAAATACTATCTGTAAATTTCCCATTATAACAGTAGTATTTAGACCTGTATCCATATATGAAAGCCCAAATACTGCAAGGTATATAACAAATGTTATAACCACTGCATTTCCTGGTAAATAAAAACCAGACATTCTTATTCTATTTAAGTTCTTATCTGTTATTCTTTTGGCTATTGCTCCACCTAAGAAATATGTAAAGAATACACATATTCCAGACTGAATAAATAACAATGAAACTATCATATTTCTAAACATATCCGTAAGTTCCGCAGCTGTAACATCTCCAAGAACATTTAACTGTTCTTTTGGCATATTTTCTAACCGCGTTTTTGATATTTTGGCAAATGTATCAGTAAGCTGTTTTACAACATCTATATTCATCATATATTTAGCTATTATAACGTATGCTATTGTCGATAAAATGAAAATAATTATTCCCATATAGATTGGTTCCTGTCGTTCTTCGTCATCTTTTTCACTTACCGAGTCAATAAGTCGCCCAACTAAAATAGACGGGATGACAAATGTTACAACAACTTCCATAGCGTACCTAACATCTGTTAAACCAAATATAGCTAGTACTGAAACAACAAATGCAGCCATGCTCTGTTTTTCAGTAGATATCATTCCAACTATTGCAAATGGTATACACACTGTGAATATTATCGCCATTGATGCCGTAGTAAGAGTAGTTGTTCCAACAGCTAAAGCTATTGCTATAGCAGTCATAAGCATCACAGTTACCGTTTGGTTCTGTTTTTTCATTTTCCCTCTCCTGTCATATCTATTAGTAGTTTTATATAATCGTATTAGCAATTATATATTTAAATCTTTTTGCTTAAATTAATAAATTTGCGTTTAATTTTGCATATTTTATTAATACCCTAATATTAATATTATATCACAAATAGATATATATAAAAGTCTTTAATGATATAGTACACATGATACACAATTTAATAAAATTTTTTATAATAACGAAAAAAATCCTATCGAGCACGGCTCGATAGGATTTTATCCGTTATTATTTACTAGTCTAATGTGTAAGGTAAAAGTGCTATATTTCTAGCTCTTTTTATAGCTTTTGTTAATTCTCTCTGATGTTTAGCACATGTTCCTGATATTCTTCTTGGTAATATTTTACCTCTTTCAGTAACATATCTCTGTAATCTCTGAGTATCTTTGTAATCTATTTTAGCGTTTTTATCAGCGCAGAACTGACAAACTCTTTTTTTCTTACGTCTTCTTTTGTTCATCATGACTAATTTCCCTCCTTTTTAAAATGGTATGTCGTCATCGTCCACAGCTCCAAAACCTTCTGGGTCCAAGTCTGAAGACAGACCACTAGGTTCAAAGGCTGGTTCATTATGATTCTCTTTTATGTTATTACTGTAATTACTTTCGAAATTGTTGTAAGAACCTTCGCTAGCAGCTTTTTTGCTTTCAAGTGCATCGACCTGTCTGCAACTAACTTTTGTAAAGTTCTTCCATTCGCCTGTCTGAGTTTGATAATTATCAACTCTTATCTGCCCGTTACATGCTACTAATCTACCTTTTGTAAGATAGTTTGCGCAGAACTCAGCAGCTTTTCCCATAACTTCTATAGGAATAAAATCGGCTTCTCTTGTGCCATCTCTTTTAGTAAAATCTCTGTTTACTGCAAGAGTAAATGTGGCTACTGGTGTTCCTGATCCTGGAATATATCTTAATTCTGGATCTTTAGTAAGTCTTCCTACTAGTACAACCTGATTCATAAAAACACCACCTATTTAAATAAGATATGATTAGTCACAAACAACAACCATGTGTCTTATTACGTTTTCGTTTATTTTTAAGTTTCTGTCTAATTCTTTTGGTAATTCAACAGAAGCTTTGAAGTTAACTAATGTGTAGAAACCTTCAGTAAATTTAGCTATTGGGTAAGCTAGTTTTCTATTTCCCCAAGCGTCAACTTTAGTTACTTCACCACCATTAGTTTCTATTATTTCTTTTATTTTGTTCTGTACACCTTCTCTAGTTTCTTCATCTAGAACTGGTTTTACAACGTAAACTAATTCGTAATCTCTCACTACAATTCACCTCCCTTTGGACTTAACGGCTCTAAATTATTTAGAGCAGAGAAATGAGAATCTAATTCTCATACTTGTATATATTATCACGTGCAAGTGTCATTGTCAACAAATTTTTATATTATCTCTTAATAAAAACATTCATTTTAAATTTTTTCTAGGGTATCATATTTTTATTACTTTATATATTAGAAAAGTCAGTAGATATTTTATCCACTGACTTTTCCCTTGTCAAATAATAATATTTAACACTTTACAAAAAATATAGTGATTATACTTATTTTTCTTTTCTAACAGTTACTTTTGAAGGGTATGCTCTTCCATGATGAATTTTATTGTTAGCTATAACATAAGTTTCACTGTTGAATCCATCTTTAGTATTACTATTTGGGAATATAAAGTTTTTAGCACTTGAAGTTATTGTAACTCTTATTCTATGTCCCTTTTTAAATGTATTAGATATCTTAGTTGTAAGTATGTTTAATTTATATACTTTCCCTTCTTCCATAAATTCAGGGTGTTCAAAACTATTTCTATATTTTGCTCCAAGAATTCCATCCGCTAATTTTATAGATTTACCATTTTCATCTACATCAGTTACCCTAACTATAAAATCTGTATCGACAGCATCAGAAGAAACATAAAGTTCAACATCCATATCACCTGTTATTGTAAAATCTTCTTCTAATACATCAGTTGTATAGCAAAGCATATCATCTCGTTTTTCTTCCTCTGTATAATCCTCTGGAACCTCTATTTCGTTTTCTGACATATCTATTATATGTATAGATGGGTTGTTTGGATCATATTCGTACTCATCAGCTTTTTCTTCTTCTGGTTTCTCAAATACTATCTTACCATCCCCATAAGAAGTATTTGCATCCCCGTTACTATCTAAGAACAATTCAACCTTTTCAGTTTCTGGAACTGGCCAATTTTCAGCTGTTTTCCATTCATTATCTCCTACTGTATAATATTCTACTGGAGATGTTTTATCTATTCCATTTTCTATTCCTTTTAAATGACGGTCAAACCATTTTAAGAAGTTAAGATCTATATCAAATCTAAGCGCATTCGCTCCAAAGTCAACCCCATGTAAGTCGTATCTTGAATTACCACTATGCTGCCATGGTCCTAATATAACCTTTCTTTTTCCTACTGGGAAATCTTTAACTATATCTAAAGCTTGTGTTGTTCCCATTCCATTATCATCAAACCAACCTGACATTATTAATGTAGGAATAACTATTCTCTTACTTCTTGCATGCCAATCAGAATCAGCCCAGAATTTACAATAGTCTTGATTTTTAAACCAATTATCAAGGAAATCAACTTTATATCCTAATGCTATTTCTGGTATATTTTCTAATGGTCTTATATTTAAAACTTCTTCCCAATCATCTCTTTCCATTAATTCAGGTTTAAATTTTTTCTGAGATACAGAGAATGCCCATGCTAACATTCCAGATGTTAAACATCCTCCTCTTCTTGGTAAGTCCATAAATGCACTTCCAGCACAAACTATACTTACCATCGCTGATAAATATGGATTTCCACTAGCTGCAGCTGCCCACTGAACATATCCAAGATAAGATCCACCTATCATACCTACTTTTTTATTACACCAAGGTCTATTTGCAATCCACGTTATAGTATCGTCACCGTCTTCTACCTCTGTATAGTTTGGCATCCAATCACCTTCACTTAGATTTCTACCTCTTACATCCTGTATTACTACCGCATATCCTCTTTGAACGTATTTAAAATATGACTGATTATTAAGTTCTTTTCCATAAGGAGTACGTACTAGTATAGCAGGAATATCACCTTCTATATCTGCTGGTAAAAATACATCTGTTGATAATTTTACACCATCCCTCATTTCAACATCGAACATTCCCTCATATTTAACTGGATGAATAGGTTCTTTTATTTCTTTCCATGCTTTTAAAGGAGTGCTGTCTTCATGTCCAGCTCTTACTAATATAGAAGAATATTCTCTATTAGAGCATAAGAAAGCTACTATTTCACCATTTCTTTTTAATACATTTAATGGGAATTTTTTTCTTCTCTGAATATAATAATTATCCTCTGCTAACTCATAAGTTTCACCATACTTAGTTCTAAGGAATTTTCTTTTTCCATCTAAGTGTTTTTCATAGTATTCTATTTTATCTGTTAACTCAAGAAGATTTATCTTACAAAAGTCAGTTATTTCTAAATTTTTTTCTTTTGTCAATTCAACTTTATCTAAAAATTTATTTTCATAAACATCTAATTCTTTATAATATACTTTTCCTTCTTCATAAGAAACATATCCATACAATATTCCTGATATATACAGTTTATATTCTCTCATTCTTATCCTCCTAATAATTAACAATAAATTTAATTAAGACAAAAGACCTATATTTCAAAGTCCTTTGTCTATAATTAATTACATTCCTAAAGCTCCTTTTATCAAATATGCGACGGTTATACCGGCATAGTTACCACATGCTCCCGCTATAACTCCCATTAGAAGTCCTATATTTATTAAACTCTTCCACTGAGCACTTGATGCTACTAATGCAGCAGTTGGACCATCTGATATAGCTGCTACTATTGATAATAATACATATTCATATCTTACTTTGAATATTCTTGTTATTACTAAATGTAGTATTGTACAACCTATAACAACACAGAAACAGAATACTGTTATATGTAAAGTTGATCCAAAGAAATCTTTTAGATTAACTGCAAATCCTATTGTTGTTAAGAATAAAAGTGCTATATATAAACCTAGGTCAAAGTTTCCTCTAAGTCTTTTAACCCGTGGGAACTGAGCTAATATTATAGAGAATGTAGTTATAAGTATAACTCTTCCTGCACTTCTAAATCCTTCACCAAATATCACTCCAGATAACCAAGAAGCTACTGCAAATACCGCAAATGCTAAAGACAACATCCAAGCTATATCTTGTATACTCCATTCTTTAGATGCCATTAATTCTGTATGATCTCCTTCACCTAATAATTCATCATCTGTGTGATGGTATGGCCAGAATTTCTGGAATTTTTTTGAATTTTTTAATATAGCAGGCGCTGCAAACATAAACACTAGTGTTGGTATACCTATTACATAGTCTGCTGCATTTGCTGCTGCTATTGTTTCTCTAGCCGCATCAAGACCAACTGCTATAGCTGTAAGGTTGGCACTTCCTCCAGTATATGTTCCAACAAACATTCCTGCTACTTTCCATCCTTCGTCTATTTTTCCTGCAAACACTAATCCAAATATAAATGCCATTATACAAACTGATAATACTGCAGATATTAATGCTATAATAGGTTCTTTTGTAAGTTTTTTCATTTCTTTTAAGTCTAAACTTAATAAACATATACATATAGATAATGGTATACAATACCCTGATAAAATTCCATAAACGTCATGATTTACAGGAACTATTTTTAAATTAGAAAGTATTATTCCTAATATAATTACTGTAAGTGCTGGTCCTAAAGACTTAAATACTTTGAATTTCTGTAACCACAATCCTACAGAAACTGTCATAAACATTACTAATAGCAATGTCTCTGGGGTGTTGAAAACAGCTTTTTCCATATGTTATCCTCCTTCTATTATAGAATATGCAGTATATAAAATATACTGCATATTCTTTTTAATTCTCTTATAATTTAATTAAAAATCAAAGTCTATACCTAATCCTGGTTTATCAGAAAGAACGAATGTATCTCCATTTATTTCAAATCCGCCTTCCATTCCATTATCTGGATCTACACAGTACATGAAACTATCGCAGTCTGCTTCTGTTATATTTTTCTTAGCTGCTACTAAGCTAGCTCCAGCTGCTATAGCTATTTTAGTTTCTAGCATACATCCAACCATACATCTAACGTCATTAGCTTCTGCTATAGCATTTATTTTTAATGCATTATAAAGTCCGCCACATTTCATTAGTTTTATATTTAATATGTCAGCTGCATCCATTTTACAAGCTTTAGCTGCATCCATTGGAGAATGTATGCTTTCGTCTAACATAACTTTTAAACCAACTTTTTCTCTTATTAATCTTGCATCATTCATATTCCAATGAGGTAGGCACTGTTCAACTGCTTCTACACCAACTTTTTCAAATTCTTTTAAAACTCTTACTGCATCATTTACACAGTAACCCTGATTTGCATCTACTCTAAGGCGTATATCATTTCCAACTGCTTCTCTTATTAACTGTAATGCTTTTATATCTTCATCTGGATTTATTCCTGCTTTAATTTTTAATATTCTAAATCCATCGTTTTCTACTCTTTCTTTTGCTTCTTTTGCCATATTTTCTGGAGTATCTATACCGATAGTCATATCTGTCTGTATTTTATTATCATATCCTCCAAGTATTTTGTATAGTGGCTGTCCCATCACCTTCCCTTTTATATCAAATAAAGCTATATCTATAGCCGCTTTTGCTGATGAATTTCCAGTTATAAGTCTATCCATTAAAACATGTATTTTTTCTATTTCTAAAGGATCCATTCCTATTAATCCTTCTTTGAACATGTTTAGTGTACTTATAACACTATCTACTGTTTCTCCAGTTACAGGTGAGAAAGGAGCTGCTTCTCCTAAACCATATATTCCTTCATCTGTTATAACCTTTATTATTACATTATCTGCATAATCTTGAACCGCAAATGCTATTTTGAACGGTTTCTTTAGATGAATACGTATTTTTTCAATTTTGATATCAACTATTTTCATTTTGCCCTCCTGTGATTAACTGAATTAGATTTTTTCAGATAGACTAGCTTTTTCTTAAAAATATAAATATATTCGCTTTTCTGAAAATTCAGTATCATCTTTTTTTATAATTTTAGCACATATTTTTTTATTATTCAATAAATTCTTTTATTTTTTTTATAAATAATAAAAAAAATAATTCTATAAAACGACTTGAAAGGTTTTTTATACTAATTTCAGTAGTTTTTAATACGTTTTATCTTTACTTTTACTAAATTTATAACTTTTTTTGACTTTCAAACAAATTATTTTTGATTTTTTATTTTATTTATAAAAAAAATCTTTATTTATTTTTTTATTTTAAAAATTATAACTTTATCTTATCTTTTTTTTGTGATATCATTGTATAGGTTAAGGGAAAACATTTGTTTTAAATATATAAAATATAATTTATAGAGAGGTAAAAAATGCTTGGAGAACGAATACGAAATTTTAGAAAAAACAAAAGTATAACTTTGCAACAACTCTCTGATGAAACTGGTTTATCTATAGGCTATATTTCTCAGATAGAAAGAAATTTAGTAGACCCTTCACTTTCTTCTTTAAGGAAAATCTCTAAATCATTAGATATTCCGACGTATCTTCTTATGGAAACCGAAAAACATTCTGATGATCTTACTACAAAAAGCGGTGATGTAATTATGATGAAACAACCTAATTCTACTGTTGAATATCATCTACTTACTCCTATGCCTAATGAAACTTTTATACCTAAGTCTTTAGCTATAAAGTTCTTTCTAGATCCTAAGTCTTGTGATGGTGATTTTCCGGTAATTCATGAAAGTGAAGAAATTGTTATGCTTGAAAAAGGAGAGGTTATTATACATCTTCCAGATGAAGATATAAAATTATCAGTTGGAGATACAACTATAATAAAAAGTAATATTCCTCACATTATTGAAAATTTGACAGATGATATTGCTATAGGTTTATCTATTTTTACACCTGCTATATGGAAATTTCCATTTAGCAAATAAAAAAAGCTATTGTACTAAGTACAATAGCTTTTATTTTATTTATTCAAAGTTTTAAAGATTATTCACCTAATTCTTCTCTTAAAACCTGTCCCATTCTCTTTATACCTTCAACTATTTTGTCTTCTGGCATGTTAGAGTAGTTTAATCTGCAGCAGTTGTATACTCCACCATTAGGGAAGAATGAATCTCCTGGTACGTATGCAACATTTTTTTCTAAGCATTTAGTAGCCATTTCAGCTGCTTTTATGTTTTCTGGAAGTACTACCCAAGTAAATAGTCCACCCTGTGGATGAGTGAATTTAACACATTTAGGGAATTCTTCTTCCATAGTTTTTAACATTAAATCTCTACGTTTAACGTAGCAAGCTTTTATATTTTCAACATGAGCATCTAAATCATATTCTTCTATGAATTTGTTAACTTCCATCTGAGATATTGTAGAAGCCTGTAAGTCTGCTCCCTGTTTGCATATATTGTATTTGTTTAATATTTCTGGAGCTGCACAAGTCCATCCTAATCTGTATCCTGGGCAGAATATTTTAGAGAATGTTCCAAGGAATATTACTAAACCTTTAGTATCCATAGCTTTTAATGATGGTAAGAATTCACCTTCGAATCTTAATTCACCATATGGGTTATCTTCTATAACAGGTATTTCGTATTTGTTTATTATTTCCATGAATTTTTCTCTTCTTTCCATTGGCCAAGTTCTACCTGATGGATTCTGGAAATCTGGTATAACATATATCATTTTTACTCTGTCGTTTTCTTCTAATACTTTTTCAAGTTCTTCCATTATCATACCGTTATCATCTGTTGGTATTTCTATGAATTTTGGCTGATATGATTTGAAAGCATTTAAAGCACCCATGTATGATGGACTTTCACATAATACTATGTCACCTTCATCTAGGAATACTTTACCAGAGAAATCAAGACCCTGCTGAGATCCACTTGTTATAAGTATATCGTCTGGACCTACATTAGTTTTTAATTTTCTGTTCATTCTTTCTGCTATTTTTTCTCTTAATGGTTTGTATCCTTCAGTAGTAGTATACTGTAAGGCTACTTTTCCCTGTTCTTCAAGAACCTGAACTGATATTTTTTTCATTTCTTCTACTGGGAATAATTCTGGAGCAGGCATACCACCAGCGAATGATATAACTTCTGGTCTAGCTGTTAATTTTAACAGTTCACGTATTGCTGATCCTTCTAAGTTGTCTAATCTTCTTGCAAATTTTACTGCCATTTTTATAGCACCCCCATGAAAATGTTTATTTCAATGAATTTATTCATTTTATAATTACATTATATCAAATTTTTCTTAAATAATATACGTTAAATATTAAAAAAACGAGTTATTTTTATATCATTTTTATATATATATTATTTACCATTTAATTTATTAAGTACAATATTTGCTCTTTTTTTACTGCTGTAAAACTACTTTTTATTAATATTTATTCTTCATTTGCTTTTTTTAGCTTCTTAATTCTTTTTTCAAAAGTTTCTCTATCTAGCATAATTAATCTTCCACATTGCTTACATCTTGCTTTTATATCCATTCCCGTTCTAGTTATTTCAAACTCCTTGCAACCACAAGCGTGTGGCTTTTTTAATTCTACTATATCTCCTTTTTCAAGATTTAATGGCATAATAATCCCTCCATTAGTTTAATTCTGAAGCGCTTCTTTTACCACCTTCAAGCTTCTCTATCATAAATAAACCTTTGCAATCTATACTATTTTCAGAAAGAATATTTTTTACTCTTTCTATATCTTCTTTTTCAAATTTTATTGATATTCCACAACTTGCACTTATTTCTCTTGGTGTTGGAAGTGTAGTAGCTTTTATATTGTCTTTCTGTAATAATTTTTCTGTTTTTATTGCGTTGTGTGTTGAATTAAATGCAACTATATACATTGTTTCCATTGTTATTTCCCTCCTAAATTTTGTGAATTTTATGACACTAGTAATTTTCAAATAAATTTTTTATCTAGTTTTAATACTATTATCATCTTGCTTTTTCTAAATTATATTATATTAAATAATTTAATTATTTTCCATTTATTTTTATTAAGTTAAATTTTTTTACTTTACAGAAATGTTTATTTATCTAATTTGATACCTAAAGGTAAGTATCATACCTAAAAGTGCCTTCTTTTTTTTTAATTTTTTAATATTTATAATTAATTTCGTAATCAAAATTAATACTTTGTTAGGAGGAAACTTATGAACAGATTTACAATACCAAGAGATTTATACTTTGGTGAAAATGCAATCGACTATTTAAAAAATGTAAAAGGAACTAAAGCAATGCTTGTTATCGGTTCTGAAAGATTAATCAAGGATGGAACAGTTCCAAAAATACAGTCAAATTTAAAAGAAGCTAATATAGAAACTTCTATTTTCCAGGGGGTTGAAAATGATCCTTCTGTAGCAACTGTAAAAAAAGGTGTAGAAATGATGAATGAATTCCAGCCTGATTTAATAATAGGTATAGGTGGAGGTTCTCCAATAGATGCCGCTAAAGCTATGTGGATATTCTACGAATACCCAGAATTTACTTTTGAAGAAGCTGCAAAACCATTTAACTTACCAGAATTAAGACAGAAAGCTAACTTTATAGCTATACCAACTACAAGTGGTACTGCAACTGAAGTAACTTCATTCTCAGTAATAACTGACAATGAAACAGGTGTAAAATACCCAATAGCTGACTACAATATAACTCCAGATGTAGCTATAGTAGATACTAATTTAGTTCAGAGCATGCCAAAAACATTAGTTGCAAATACTGGTATGGATGCTTTAACTCATGCTATAGAAGCTTATGTTTCTAATGCTAGAAATCCAATAACAGATGCTTTAGCTATGAAATCAATAGAAATGATATATGCTACTTTAGTTGATTCTTTCAATGGCGATGAACAGGCTAGAAAAGATATGCATATAGCTCAGAACTTAGCAGGTATGGCATTCTCAAATGCTATATTAGGTATAGTTCATTCTATGTCTCATAAAACAGGAAAAATATTTAATATACCTCATGGTCTAGCAAATGCTATATATCTATCAGCTGCAATACAGTTCAATGCTAAAACAGCTAAAGATGCATATGCTGATATAGCTAGAAGATTAGGGTTAGAAGGAAATACAGAAGATGAATTAGTTGAATCTTTAGTAAATGTTGTTAAACAGTTTAGAAAAGACATGGGTATGGCAAACTCATTAAAAGAATTTGGTTTATCTGAAGATGTATTTAATGAAAACTTACAGTCAATAGCTGAAACTGCAGTTGCAGACCCATGTACAGGTACAAACCCAAGAAATATATCTGTCGAAGAAATGAAAGAACTATTTAAAGCAGTTTACTATGGAGAAGATGTAAACTTCTAATACTAATATCTTTATATAGGGGCTAACTAACTTTATGTTATTTAGCTCCTTTTATATATAAATAATCCTTTACCAAAAAGTAACTTACATACTAAAAGGTAATTTACATACCAAAAAGTGCCTTATTTACAGTTCTTTGTTAATTTTATATTATTTAACTATTAATAATTTAAGGACCTTAAAATTTATCATATGATATGGATTAAATAATTTAAACTTATAAAACTAATTTTTTTATAATAAGGAGATTTTAAAATTGGACAATAAAAATTTAAAAAAAGGATTATTATTAGGAATTTTTGTAGGTATCGCATGGGGATTAGATGGTGTCCTAATGGGAAGAGTTGGTTTAAATTCTATTTTTACTGATAAAGCATTTGCTCTTTCACAAGGTATATCTGAAACTAGTTTTTCATTTTCTCCACTTGTTACAGCATTTTTCCATGAAAGCTTTTGCTTTTTCTGGGTTGCTTTAGTTTTATTATTTAGCAAACAATTAAAACATGTTTTCTATTTGCTATTTAAAACAAAAAAAGGTAAGGCAGCTGCGATAGCTGCACTTGTTGGTTCTCCAATAGGAATGAGTGCTTATCTTCTGGGTATTAAATATGCAACTGCTCCATATGCATCAAGTATATCTGTTATATATCCTGGTGTAGGTGCTTTATTATCTTATTTATTTTTAAAGGAAAAGCTTTCTTTAAATTCTGTTATAGGAATTATCATTAGTTTAACTGGCTCTTTCATGCTTGGATTTAATCCAACAGGAAATATGCCTGATACATTCTTTAAAGGAATAATGTTTGCATTTGTAGCTGTTTTTGGATGGGCATTAGAAGGTGTCATTATAGGGTTTGCTATGAAGCATATAAAAGATGAAGAATCTGTAGAGTCTACACCTCAACAGCTTTTATGTTTGAGATATCTTGTATCTATGGTTGCATATGCAGTAATAGTCTTACCTACAATAAAAGGATATCATCTAGCAAGCAATATCGTTTCTAGTGGTCTTGTTTTCAAATATGCTCTTATTGCTATTTTAGGTGCATTTACTTACCTTTCATGGTATAAAGCTGTAGATCTTATTGGTTCTGCTATGGGTACTGCATTAAATAGTACTTCTGCGCTATGGACCATTATATTTAGTGCATTACTCTTTGGAAATAAAATAACTCCAACTCTTGCCTTTTGGGGAATAGTTATAGTTATTGGTGTATTTATTTTTGCTATAAATCCAAAGACTTTAAAAAACAATAAATAGTTTATTAATTAGGAGAATTTTTATGATAAAAGAAGAAGTTATAAAAAATATGGAAAAAATCGTTGAAAATTGTATGGGAGATGAAACACCAGCATGTGTTGCTACATGTCCAATGCATACAAATGTCAAAGAATATGTAAGACTTATAAAAGAAGGAAATGGAAAAGAATCTATAAAAGTTATAAGAGAAAAACTTTTCTTACCAGGTAGTTTAGGAAGAATCTGTGCACATCCTTGTGAAGGAAAGTGTAAATGGAATGAAGGTAATAGCCCTATGGCAATAGCATCTCTTAAAAGATATGCTGCTGATAATTTTGATGATGAAAATGATTGGGATTTATCAATAAAACCTAAAAATGGTAAAAAAGTTGCTATTATAGGCTCTGGTCCATCTGGATTACAAGCGGCACTTGAATTAAGAAGAGAAGGTTGTGAAGTTACTATATTTGAAAAAATGCCTGTAAGAGGAGGTATGCTTAGACTAGGAATACCTGCATACAGACTTCCAAGAAATATTCTAGAACACGAAATAACTTATTTAGATAAATTAGGTATAAAATTTGAACTTAATTGTGAAATCGGTAAGGATGTATCTTTAAATGAAATAGTAGATAGTTTTGATAGTGTTGTTGTAGCTGTTGGAAAACATAGTGGACGTGTTGATAGAAGCTTAAAAAACTCTGACGCTGATGGAATTTATAGCGCTGCTGAATTTTTACAAGAAGTAGCTTTAACAAATACTGCTAAAAAAGTAGGCAAAATTGCACTTGTAGTTGGTGGTGGTGATGTTGCTATGGACTGTGCTAGAACAGCTATTAGGATGAATTCTATAGAAAAAGTTTGCTCTGTATGTCTAGAAGACAGCTTTGATACTATGGCATCTTCTAATCATGAAATTAAAGGAGCTCGTGCTGAAGGTATAAAGTTTAACCATGCTTCTGCAATAAAAGAAATACATGTAGATGAAAATAATAGGGTTTCAGGTGTAACATTAAAAAAATGTCTTTCTATGTTTGATGAAAATAATAGATTTGCACCTACATTTGATGAAGATGACACTAAGTATTTAGAAGTTGATACAATAATATTTGCGATTGGTCAAGGTGTAGAAGGTGATTTTGCAAAGGATGTACTTAAACAGAGACCAAACTCTACTTTTGACTGTGATAAACTAACTCTTCAGTCTAGCGAAAATGAAAAAATATTTATAGCAGGAGATGCTTCTGGAGAATCTTTAATTGCTATACAGGCAATGGCAACTGGAAGAAGAGCTGCTACATCTGTAATAAGATATTTAAATGGAGAGGATCTTTTAGAAAATCGTACTCTTGAAGATACTTGGGGATATGAAACTAAACTCGATATGCCTACAGATTGGTCTACAATAGAAGGTAGTAGAGAGGATATGCAAGAATTAGAGCCATCAGAAAGAATAAAATCTTTTGATGAAGTTGCTCTTGGATATACTAAAGAAGAAGCAGAAAGAGAAGCTAATAGATGTAGACAGTGCGAATGTAAACTGTGTATGAAAGAATGTATAATGCTAAATGATTATACAGATTGTCCAAAAACTCTTTTAAAGGAATATCTTGAAAATAGAAGCGATAATATGGATAAAATGATTGCTTATTCATGTAATGAGTGTAATCAATGTTCTTTACAATGTCCAAATGATTTTAATTTAAGAGAGGTATTTACTGCTATAAAAGAAGACTATGCTGCTAAAAATAAAGGTCTTGTTCCTTTAGAACTACTTCATAAAAGCGATAACTCTCAGGAAAAAGAATGTTCTGATGAATATTGCACAAGAGTTGATTCTGTTCCTATTGAAAATGTTATAAATAAAGAAACTAAAAAGAAAAAAACTAAATACGTCTTTGCACCTGGATGTAGTATCTCTGCTCATTCTCCAGAAGGTGTGGAAAATGTATTTAAACATCTTAAAGATTCTTTAGGTGCCGAAAATGTAGGTGCTATGCTTCAATGTTGTGGTAAAGTTACTCGTTTTATAGGGGAAGAAGAAAAATTCGAAGTTAGAAACAAAAAAGCTATAGATATACTTGATGATATGGGTGCAGAAGTTATAATAACTGTATGTTCTTCATGCTTTAAAATATTTAAAGAAACAGCAAAAAATCAGAAGGTTATATCTTACTGGGATTTAATGAAAAATCTTATTGGAGTTCCAGAAAAATCTAGGGGAATAGGACAGAACTCTGATATTGTGTTTAATATACATGACTCTTGTGTTACAAGGGATGAAATTACACATCATGAAAGTATAAGATGGATTCTTGATGAACTGGGTTATAAGTGGGATGAAATAGATAAAAACGGACAAAATACAAGATGCTGCGGTGTTGGTGGTATGGTTTGTGATTCAAATCCTGAATTGTTTAAAAAAGTTTATACAAGAAGAATAAATGATTTTAATCAAGATAATATTGTTACATACTGTGGTTCTTGTAGAAATACTATGGAAACTGCTGGAAAAGATTCAATTCATATTTTAGATTTAATATTTGGTTCTACGTATACAAAAGATAAAGAACAAAAAAGAGCTTTCAAATCAGAAGATGAAATGTGGGCTAAAAGAAAAGAAGCCAAAGATAGATTCAATAGTCATAAAATGATATTATAATAAAGCCTAATTCACACCATTTAACATAGATAAATAAAAAATCGCCTTTGTTTTTAGTAAAAGGCGATTTTTTTATTTATTTATCTTTTTTGTACTTATCAACGAACTCTTTTCCCCATATATCCATTTCTTTCAATATAGGCATTAACTTTTGTCCCATTTCTGCTAGCGAATACTCTACCATCGGAGGAACTTGATTATATACTTTTCTCTCAACTAATTTATTAGACTCTAAATCTCTTAGCTGCTGGCTTAACATCTTCTGACTTATGTCTGGAATAATTCTTTTGAATTCATTAAATCTTATAACACCGTGTTCTCCAAGATTCCACAATATTAATGATTTCCATTTACCTCCTATTACTTCTAATGTTACTTCTATTTCACACCTATAATTAGAACAACTAACTTTATTATTTCTATCTTCTGGCATTTTATCCTCTCCTAAAAATTCTTTTTCTTTATAAGAGAATTATAACATAAATATAAATATAAAATTTATTTAGAAGTAATATTTTTATTGACTTTTACGTTGCGTAAGATATTAAACTATTATTTGTAGGGAGGGGATTAAATTGTACAGTACAGGAAAACTTTCTGAAATATCAGGTGTAAGCTCGAGAACACTTAGATATTACGACGAAATTGGATTATTAAAACCAAGCTTTATAAATGAATCTGGATATAGATATTATGATGATAAAGAAGTAGCTCTTTTGCAGCAGATACTTTTCTATAAAGAGCGAGGCTTTGACCTTCAGACTATTAAAGAAATCATATACAGCAAAGATTTCGACATATCTTCCGCACTTGAGGAACACCTTCTTAGTCTTGAAGAAGAAAAGAAAAAAATAGATATTATGATAAACTCAGTAAAATTATCGATAAAATCATTGAAAGGAGAATACAATATGACAGATAAAGAAAAATTTGAAGCCTTTAAAAAGGATTTATTAGAAAAAAACGAAAAAACTTACGGAAAAGAAATAAGAGAAAAATATGGAGATGATTCAGTTGATGAATCTAATAGAAAAATGCTTAATATGAGCGAGGAGGATTATAAATTATTTAAAGAATTAGAAGAAAATATCATTAATCTAGTTGAAAGATGTGTAAAAGAAAATCTAGATTTAGACAGCAAAGAAGCAATAGAACTAGCTAATATGCATCAAAAATGGATAAAAATGACATGGAATAAATACAGCGTGGAAGCTCATAAATCTCTAGCCATGATGTACACTATGGATGAAAGATTCAAAGAATATTATGATAAAAATGTAGAAGGATGTGCTGATTATCTTTCTATGGCTATAGAAAACAATTTATAAAATCAAAAAATGGACTGTTACAGATTTTGTAGCAGTCCATTTTTATTAGCTCAATTTTATTTATTGTATTTAATTTGTACAATTATCCTATTGTTATTGTGTTTGATGCACTCTTTAATGTTTCAACTATATCGTACATATTACTTACTACACCAGCTTTTAACTGATCTTTTAATCCGTAGTAATCTAAGCATGTTCCACAAGATAATACCTGTACACCAGCTTCTTCTAATTTTTTAAGATTTTCAACTGTTGCTTCGTTTTCAGTAGATAATGTAACACCACCGTTAACAAGTATAACAGCTTTTGGATATGGTTTTGTTTCAGTTAAAGTGTATACAAATCCTTTTATAAGAACTTTACCTAATTCATCATTTCCTGAACCCATTCTATCAGAAGATATGAAAACTACCTGATCACATATATCAGCATTTGATTCAGTAGCTACTTCAGCAGCAGCTTCTCCTTTTACTATCTGAACTTCTATTTCCCCGTCTTCTTCTTTTATAACTGTTGCTTCACAGTTAAGAGATTTAGCTAATTTTAAAAGATTTTCTTTTGCAGTAGTATTGTCAACTGTAGTAACTACTGTTCCTTCAGCTATTTTTTCTAATTCTTTTTTAGTGTTTATAACTGGTTTTGGACAAGCTAATCCTCTAGCATCTACTTTTATCATTTTAAAACATCTCCCTTAAAAAAATTAATTTATTTTACTTTTTAATTTTATCACATCTAAATATATATAGTGATATACTTTTTATAGATTTTTTCTATATTCCCATTTTAAAATTTCTATAGAAACTCATCACAATTTTTTCATAGTATATACTTTTAGGTTACAACTTCTTCATTAATGAGAACGTTTATCCAAATCCGTTGTAATCCTTTTGTAGCCTCTATATTTTCAAAGTGTAGTATAATATAACTAATCCAAATACTTAATTGAATTTGGTGAACTATATTCGCCATTCAAAATATAATTCTAATAGAATTTCACATTTAGGAGGAAAGTATTATGAAAATAAAAAAATTAACATCACTTGCACTAGTTCTTGCTTTAGCAGTGGCTTTTGTAGGATGTAGTAAAACTGATAGTGGCAACAAAACAGAAGATAAGGACAAAAAAACTCAGACTCAGCAGGAAACTACTGATAAAACTGACAAAACTGACGATAAAGACGATAAAAAAGAGGACAAAGCTGATAAAGATAAATTAGAAAACGAAGAAGAAGCTGAAGAAAGTATAATAGTATACAACTACGATTTAGATAATGAAAAATTAATAGAAAATAGAATCGATGGTAAGAAAGAAACTCCAGAACAGGTATTTGAAAGCCTACAGAATCTAGGAGTTATACCTAAAGATGCAAAAATGAACAGCTTTGATATAACTGAAGCTGATGGTGTAGAAACTGGTGTATTAGATGTCAGCAAAGAATTTGTTAATTCTAATCTAGGAAGCAGTGCAGAGTCTTTAATGTTAGATGCAGTTGCTCAGACATTTATAGAAAACTTTGATATCGAGCAGCTACAGATAACTGTTGACGGTGGAGATTATGAAAGTGGTCATATAGTATTAGGTAAAGGCGATTATCTAAAACCACAGAAAACTGGATTAAATCAGGGTACTGGCGAAGATGTTGAAGCTGACGAAAACTAATTTTTTTAGATTTTAAATTAAAAAATATAAGGTCATCTAAAATGGATGACCTTTTTTATTTGTTAAAAATTAATTTTAACTTAAATTGATTTTATAGTATTCCAATTTTTTTCTTTTGTGGTATAATATGTTCTATTGACTATTTATCGTTAGATAGTCGATACTTTTTTATAGTTTACGTTTCGAGGTGTAGCCCTTTCTTAGCCAGAAGGGCTACACTTTTTTTATCTATATTAGTAAACTAACCATATTTACCTCACATATTACTCATTAAAATTATTCTCCTAATAGCATATTAATTATAGCTTCCAAATCTTCATCACTGTAGTACTCTATTTCAATCTTTCCGCTCTTTTTACCTTTAGTGATATTTACCTTTGTACCTAATATATTTCTCATAGTGTCCTCTGCCTGAAGTACAAATAAATCCTTCTCATATACAGATTTACTTTTTTCTGTCTTTTCCTTATTCTGCAGATTATTAACTATAGATTCAAGCTGACGTACAGAAAGTTTATCCCTTACGATTTTTTTAGCAAGTCTTTCCTGTTCTTCTTTATCTTCTAATCTTAAAAGAACCTTTCCATGACCAGAGCTTATTTCGTTTTTATCTAACATATCTAGAACTTTATCACAAAGATTTAATAATCTCATACTGTTTGTTATATACGGTCTACTCTTGCCAACAGATTCGGATAATTGTGTCTGTGTAAGGTTGTATTTTTCTATAAGTCTTTTATACGCTTTTGCCTCTTCAACAGGGCTTAAATCCTCTCTCTGTAGGTTTTCTATTATAGCAAGTTTATCTATTTCCTCGTATGAAACATCTTTTATTATAGCTGGTATTTTTTTCATTCCTAGTTTTTTGCAAGCTGTGAATCTTCTCTCTCCAGCAATTATCATATATTCACCATTTGAATCTTCTTTTAGAATTATTGGCTGCAATAATCCGTATTTACTTATTGAATCAGCTAATTCTTGAATTTTTTCTTCATCAAAATTTTTTCTAGGCTGGTTTTTATTTGGATATATTTTATACATTTCAATCTCTTTCATACTTATCATCTTCCTTTTTTATTTTAATTATATATTATCATATACGAAAAAAGAACACTTCTATAAAACTGGGGGGTATATATAAAAAGCTACCACATTATTTATCAATGTAGTAGCTTTTTATTATTATTCAAAAATTTATTTTCTTCTTCTTTTTTTCTTCATATTTCTTCGTCTTCTACTATTTCGTTTCATAGGAATTTGATTTTTCTTTCTTATAGCATATAATCCTGTTCCTGCACCTACAAATGCAATACTTGCTAATCCAAGTGACGCAGCATCTCCTGTTTTAGGTAGTTTGCTAATTATAGAATTTCCATCATTTTTATTAGGTTTATCTGTTCCAGGATTTTCTGGGTTTGGTTTACCTGGTTTATCTGGATCCGGATTTTCTGGGTCTGGTTTATCTGGCTTATCTGGATCCGGATTTTCTGGGCCTGGCTTATCTGGCTTATCTGGATCCGGATTTTCTGGGTTTGGCTTACCTGGCTTATCTGGATCCGGATTTTCTGGGTTTGGCTTACCTGGTTTATCTGGATCCGGATTTTCTGGGTCTGGCTTATCCGGTTTATCTGGATCTGGTGTTATAGTTCCACCACCGCCTGTTCCATCCTTACTATTTTCTACTGTTATATTTATAGAATTTTTATCCTCTCCATTTATTTCGAAATAGTATTTTCTATCCTCTTCTTGTTCAGGTAATTTATATCCTTCAGGAGCTTTTATTTCTTCAAAATAATATCTTCCCATTGGTACATTATTTAATATTATTTTTCCATCTTCTCCTGTAGTAAATACTTTTTCGTATGCTATAAATTCTTTTCCACCACCAACTTTATTTTGTTCATAGTATAATTTAAATTCAGCACCTTTTAGTTTATCTTTTGTATCTTTATCAATTTTTTCTAAAGTAACACTTCCTTTTTTACCTTTTTCATCATTTTTTACATTCAATAATATTGAAGATACTGATACATTACTTTGTCTAATATTAAAATAGTGTTTTCTATTTTCCAAGTTATCAGGAAGTTCATATCCTTCAGGAGCTTTTACTTCTAATAAATAATATTCTCCTGGTGGTAAATTACTTATATATATTTCACCATTTTTATCAGTTTTATAAATATTATCATTTACTTGTTTGTATTCTCCATCCGAATAATCTTTATAGAATAACTCAAATTCAGCACCTTCCAACATCTTATCCATTGTTGAATTATATTTCTTCAAAGTAACATTTCCTTTTTTACCTTGAATTTCTTCATTTTTAATTTTTAAAATTTCTTCTTTATCTTTTTTTATTGTAAAGTGTCCTTTTTTAAGAGAATTTGATTCATAACCAAATGGAGCTTTTCTTTCAATGTAGTAATAGTTTCCTATTGGTAGCTCTAGTTCAAACTCTCCATTTTCATCAGTTACATATCTTTCTTCTCCATAATGTTTCCATTCCTCTGGTTTTGTTTCTGGTGTTGACTCATCTTCTTGAGATTTTTCTTCATCAATATTAAGAGCTACTTTAATTTTTCTTAAAATTTTAGTTACTAGATTTTCTTCATTATTTGAATTTTCTTCATTTGGTTCTTCACTTGGTTTATTAGATTCATTTTCTAAGCAATCTATTTTCTTAAATATCTCAAATTCTGCACCTTTTAAAGGTACTCTATTATCTTTAGAATCTACTTTTATTATTCTTAGTAATCCTCTATGTTTTTTATTTACATTTACAAAACTTACTGGTGGCATAGTCCAATTTCCATTTTCATCTTGTTCAAATGATTTTGCATCTACAGTAAATTGTAATATTGATTTATCTTGTACAAATCCATCTGGTGCTTTAGTTTCTTTTATATAGTATTTTTCATTTAATTTAAATCCACCTTCAACATCCGCATCGGTAAATACTGCAATAGCTGAACCATCCTTATTTTCAGTTACTTTTGAAGATAACACTTTTCCATTTTTATCATAAAGAGTAAATTCTGCACCTTCTAAAGGTTCATTATTTTCATTTCTTTTATCTACTTCTATTAGAACTTTTCTATTGTTCCGATTAATTTGATTTGTAATATTTTCAATTGTCCAGTCATTTTGTTTAAACATATCTGCTTTATGAATTGAAGAATCTATCTCTATATTACCTGGAGCTTTTATTTCCTGATAATATAACTGCTTTTTAGGATTATCTCCAATAAAATCTTCATTTAGAGCTATTCTAATTTCACCATATTCATTTGTAGATAAATCACTAGTCAAATCTTCTTTGCTTTGATTCTCTACATATCTGTAAGTTCCATCTTTTATCTTTTTAAACTTTAATGGAATTCCTCCGTTTGGATTATCATAGAAATTGAATATTACTCCTTTTAATGGAATAAATGTATTTTCACCTTGATAGCCTATAGTTTTCTTCAAATAAAATGCTGTATCTGCTTTTACATTTACTATATTTATTACTTTTATTTCATCTTCATATTTATCTGTCTTTTTAACTTCAAATAACAGTTCATTATCATCTAAAATGTGTCCTTCTATTGTTTCTATTTCTACTAATCTATATACACCAACTGGAAGAACCATTTTTATACAACCTTTTTCATCTGTTTCGTAAAATTCTTTTCCATAAGGTATCCATTCAAAATTATCTTTACTGATTTCTTGTCTTTTTTCCAATTTAAATTTAGCACCTTTAATAGGCTCATTTGATTCATTAGTTTTATTTATTCTTATTCTTTTTGCTCCTTTTGGTGCATTTTCTATATATGGTATTTCTATCGATATATTATTACCATTTTCATCAAAAGATTTTTCATTTATCTTGAAATGATACCTAGACTCATCTAGAACATATCCTTCTGGCGCTTCTGTTTCTTGAATATAGTATTCTCCCCATTCAAGGTCTTTTATACTAATTTTACCATTTTCATCAGTTACTATATTTTCTTTAACAAGTTCATACGTTTCTTGTATTTCTATTTTATTTTCTTCACGAAGTTTAATATTTTCATTTTGTTCATATTTTTTATACAAATTAAATCTAGCACCTTCAAGACCTTTTCTAGTAACTGAATCTATTTTTTCAAGTTCTAAGTTTCCTTTTAATTTAGTATTTTCTATTTCTTTTGTAAGATATATTAAATTATCTCCTTCTAACTTTTGAGCTCCTTCTTCTTCTCTTGTTTTGGGAGCTTTTGCTTTAAATGTATTATTCTCTGGTATTTTATATCCTACAGGAGCTTTTATTTCAACAAATTGATACTCTTTTCCTGCAGATAATCCTCTGATAAACACTTCTCCATTATTTCCAGTTTTTACTTTTAATTCATTTGGAATTTTACCGTAATTTTCTACTTTTGAAGGATATTCTTTTGAAGGAGTATCAAAATCTGAACTAGTTTTATCTGCAATTTCTTTTATTCTTTTATTCGAATCACTAGATTCATTATGTATTTTATAGTGATTTTCTTTACCTTCAACTGGGTCTACAGATAGATAATTTCCTTCACTATCTTTTATTAAAAATTCAGCATCTTTTAACAACTCTCCTTCTTCATTTTTCTTAATTATTTTTATACCAGATTCACCTTTTGTATTAGATGCTATTTTAGTTATACCTATACCAGCATCTTCTGGATTTGGGAATATTGTAAATAAATCTCTATCTAAGTTAAATTTTATAGGAGTTTGATCTAATATATATCCTTCACCATATTCTTTTGAAGTTGCTACTTCTATTAAATAGTATTGACCCATGTGTAACCCATCTATAAAAGCACCATTTTTATCTTTCATCTTTGTTATATCTAAGACTCCATTTTCATCCGTTACTCCTACAGCTTTGCATAAATCATAATTATTTTTAGCATTTTCACCTACTATTGTATCTTTGTTTGCTGTTTTTATTTCTTCTGGATTAGGATTTATTTCTCCACCATCTGGATCCATAAATAACTTATATGTAACGCCTCTTATTCCATTAGGATTTAATATATTGGCATTGTACTTATAAGCTGGTTCTCCATATTTTGATGGTAATTTATCTTCTTCTGATATCTGAGGAACACTTCCTTCAGCATCATATTTTACTAATTTAATTTTTAATTTACGTTTAAAGTTTAATATTGCATTGACGCTTAGTGGGTCTTCCAGACTTCCATCTGAATTTATTTCTCTAAATAATTTTAATTTACCTGGCATTGTATTAACATTATTTGAATTGAAATAAAATCTTATAAATGTAGAACTATATCCATCTGGAGCTTTTACTTCTATCAAGGTATAATGACCTTTTGGAATATTGCTCAAAGTTATTTTCCCATTTTCATCGCTTTTTATAGCTGGTACTTTAATATTTCCAAATATTTCTTCTGGTCTATTTGCTTTTATAGTTTCAACATATTGACTTGTTGTAAAGTATTCTCCATTTGCTGAAGGTGTTATTGGTTCCCAGTTTTCATTATTCTCTCTCAATGATGCATTCTTCCAATCTGTTTCACTTCCCTTAAATCTAAATACAGAGAAGTATGCACCTTCTAATTTATTATATTTATCGTAATCAGGTGTAGGGAACAGACTCTTTATTTTATCCTTTACTTCTATAATTTTTCCCTTTACACTACCTGCTTTGACATCTTTTTCTTCTTTTACAGGCTCATTACCATCTATTTTAGTAAAAGACAATTCATTAACTTTTGGAGTATTCTCTAAAACAGTATCTTTTCCTGTATCATCTTTTATTATATGGTTTTGATCATCTAATTTGGTAGATGTAGCTATTTCATTAAATTTTTCTGGAATTGTAAAAGTATATTCTTTTCCATTTATATCCTTTTCATATCCATCTGGAGCTTTTATTTCCTTTAATGTATATGTGCCTGGTTCTAATCCATGTATACATAAATTAGGCTTTGAATCGTCATTTTTATCGCTTAAAACATCATCTAATGTTATAAGTTTATCCGAAGCATTTTCTTTTATGTAATACCCTGTATGATTATTTATAGTTTCTTTTTTGAAATTAGTTATCTTTTGTTCTCCTTTATACAGTTCAAATTCTGCTCCTCCTATTGCTTTTTTAGAATAACTGTCTATTTTTCTTATTGCAATAGATCTCTGAACATTAGGAACTAACTTATATGTTACTTTATCTTTTTCTACTGTAATTTTTATTGGACTTTCATCTACATAATATCCATTTGGTGCTTTTGTTTCTACAGCATAATAGATTTTATTTGGCATTAATCTATTAAGAATTAATGTTCCATCTCCATTTACTTCAAGTTCACTTTCTGTACCTTTTATAGAACCTGTAGCTTGGTCTCCTGTATGAGTATAAGTATACGCATCTTTATTTTCACTGGCATCTTTTGGTAAGAAATATGCTAAATGTCCATTATCTCCAATAAACTCACCATTTTTCTTTCCAGAACTATAAATTTTAAATTTTGCATCTGCTAATCCATTAGCTTTATTTAGTTGTCCCAAATCATCGCTTTCTGGTACATTTGAACCAGTTTTTTTAAGAACTACACTTCCTCGTGCATAGTTTCCAACTATACCTGCATTAAATTTTACATTGTGTTCTTTGTGAGATGAGTACTGTTTTTCTGAATCTGATAATATTACATCATTTGAAAATCCATCATCTGTATTTTTTACAACTTTACTTCTTATTTTTACTACAAATCCATAAATCCCAGTATTTTGCTCTTGTGAATAAAATTCTAAAGTTCTCTCATATCTACTTTTTAAAACTTCCCATTCTGCCGTATACTTAATTCTATTATCTAAGAATATCTTTTGGTCATTTACTACATTTTCTAAACTTTTTTTATAATTAGCATATTGATTATGATTTTTTAGTTTAGTTCCATTTGTATCTATATTTATCTCTGCTAAAGCAACTAATTTTTCTAAAGAAGGTATATCATTTTCTGTTATCTGCTTATCATTTTCAAGTGCTGTATCTATTACTTTCTTTTTATAATCATCCATAAAGATTTTTATTTTTTCTTTATCTTCTTCCTTAGTTGTTCCTGACCCTAAAATTTCTCTAAGAACATTTTCTAATTCTGTGTATTTAGTTTTTAAATTTGATATAGGAGAATTTTGTCCTGCTATTATCTGATCTATCTTGTTTTGACAATTTTTTATATTTTCTTCTAATTTTGCTTTTGGCCATTCAGTTCCATTCCACTGTAAAGTTTTATCACCTTTTTCCCCTAATTTACCACAGTTTATTACAATTGTTTCTTTTCTTGTTTTTTCATTTTTTAATATCGTATAAGTAAGAGGCGTATTTCTTACAGTATTTCTTTTAGTAGAATTATCTCCTTCTTTTATTTCTGTAAAGTTTCCTCCAGAAAAATAAGGATTTATGTCTCCTACACCATCTCCACCATTATTACCAACAGAACCATTTAATATATGGTTTGTTCCTGCTAACATGACTGGTAATTCTATAAAAAACGGAGCTCCTCCATATTTCTTTTTATCATTTTCATTTGGAACATCTCTATAAAATTCCTGATTTTCATCTAAAGTATCCTCTATTATACAAAATCCTTTTTCAGAAATAGTTCTACTTTCTTTAGGTTCAGACTTTGTTTTTAAATCACTTGCTACATTATATGCCATAAATTTTACATCATCTACAATTTGATTGATTCTAGCTATTATTCCCTCTTTTGTTTTTACAGGATTCTTTTCTAAAAACTCTTTCTGTTTTTTCTGCAATTTTTCTAAAAAAGATATTCTCCATTCTATCTGTGGTTCTTTATCTCCTTCGTTTCCATGATTATCCCATTTTACTCCTTTTACAAACGGTTTTATACTTGTATCAAATGTAGGTGGTTTTGGTGCGTCCCACCCATTTCCAGAAGGAACATTTGGAGTTATTGGTTTTTCATTTTTTTCTATTGTTAAATTACCATTAGTTCCCCAAATATCTATACTTATACTTCCACTCTCTACAAATGTAAATGAAGAACTTCCCTGGAAATAAGCAAAAACTGAATTTCTATCAAATAAATTTATATATTCTGTAAATATAACTTTATAAGTCATATCTCCACTTGAAGCATCATAATTTATATTCATTTCACCTACATTTATGCCATCTATTATGAGTTTCTTTTTTATAGTACTAGGGAATTTTAATCCTTTTACAGTAAATAGTTTCTTTGTAAAATAATCTCCTTTTTTTATTTCAGGAATATCATTGCTTATTGGTCCCCAGTCTACTCTATAAGAGAAATTTTCTCCTTCTTTAACAGTAATATCTCCACCATTATATTCTTTACCGTTTATAAAAACAGCTAATTTCATATTAAATTTGTCTGGAGAAATTTCTTTTCCTTCTTGTACATTTAAATCGTTAGATTCTTCTTTTGCTTTATCTAAATCTTCTTTTGTTATATCATCGTCTGGTACAGCATAGAAAGACGATGAATTTTGTCCACTTTGTAATTGTGGAACTCCTAATGATTCTGGATTTTTACCTATCCAGTTTGGTTTTTGAGGCCAATCTATTTTTTCTTCATTTTTTTGATTTTCCTCGTTATTTGTTTCTTTTCCCTCTTCTGTCTCTTTATCTTGCTTTTCTGTTTCTGTTTTTTGATTTTCCTCTTTACTATTTTCTTGAGCTTCATTTTCTAGTTTGTCACTATTTTCTGTACTACTTTCTTCGCTTACAACTGTATTTGTTTTACCATTTTGTGCTACGGTAGCAAATGTCGTTGTCGGCAACATCGTAATTAACATCGTAATAACTAATGCTATACTCAATATTTTTTCCTTAAAACCTTTCATATAACCCTCCTTTTGTATAACTTTATTTTTAAATTTTTAATATAATAATTATCTTAAGTTATCAAAATATGAATATAATCACGATAACATAAACAAACATAAATTTTAATTAAATGAGTTTATGCAATGAATTAGTTTTATAATTCAACTAAATGAGTATATTATATATTTTTTGCGAAAATTTTAAAAGCTTTTTTTGCAAAAAATATTTTTAAACGTTAAAGCGGCAGCATCACAGAGCAGTGCGCAGTAGCGCTGGGGAGGAAATTATGTCATTCCGGACGGATCTGGCCATTGAAAATAAGGAAATGTACGATGAGTCACAGGGAAATCAGGGCGAAATTCCGGGCGTCAGTGTGGATGTCCAGGATTATTCCGACAGAATCAGAGTAACGAGAATCACCGTGAAAGATGAGACGGGGAGCAGAATTATGGGGAAACCCTGCGGCAGTTATATCACCGTAGAGGCGGAAGGAGCGGCAGGTGCAGAAGAAGAAGAAAAAAAGGAAATCGCGAGAATCTGTGCGGCAGAACTGAAAAAGCTGATTCCTTTTCATTATCATCTGAAAGTTCTGGTGGTAGGATTGGGAAATGACGGGATAACGCCCGATTCTCTCGGTCCCAG
>OFMU01000381.1_pt1 | contig 30894 bp, 19 predicted proteins | sample 1541861 | NCBI WGS metagenome assembly OFMU01 (sample SAMN04209238, study PRJEB22552) | human gut metagenome | biome: gut; material: feces | host: Homo sapiens | place: USA: Oklahoma
TGCGGGATCGCTCGACTACCAAACACCTCGCCGCCGGCCGGGCCCCGTCGTCCAAAAATCACCCGTAAAGGCGCGTTTATCTAATTAAATCTATCCCTTGCGGAATGCGACTTGCTGGTGTTGTCTGGGCATTGAAGGCTATGTGGTTCAAGAGGCGGCGGTGCTGTTGCTTGAATTTTTGCAGTTAAAGAGGCTCGTTTCCCTAGGTTGGGGAAACGAGCCTCTTTTTGTCTCTGGGCTTGTGGATTGGCGAAGGCGATATGCTCTGTCGGCTATTTTGAGTTCCTGATGCGGCGTGTGGCTGTGGCGGTTATTCCGAGCCCTGCGGCGGCGACTGCTGCGAGTGCGATTGCGCTCGGCGCTGCATCGCCCGTGTTCGCGAGCTTGCCGGCGGTCGTATCTGCTTGCTTGCCGCTGCTCGAGTTCGCCTGCTTGGTGGAGCTTGGTAGGGCGTCTTTGCCGGTTGCAGGTGAGGCAACGGGCGGTGTCGCCTCGGCGGGTTGCGTTGAGCCGGAGGGAGGCGTCGTCTCGGTCGGTTTCGTTATCTCGGGCGAGGTGGCCTTGTCTGCCGCGGCCTTTGCCTCTTCGTATGCCTTGCAGGCGTCGTCATAGGCCGCTTGCGCCTTTTCCAAATCGCCGAGGAGCGCATTTCGCTTGGCTATGTCCTCGTCGATGTGGGCTTTAGCTTCCTCTGCCTCACTTTCGAAATGCTGAACCTGTTTTTCCTGGCTTTCGAGTCGGCGTTGGTAGGAGTGAAGATCATCTTCATAAGATTTTTCTCGCCTTTCTGCCGCCATGATCTCACTGCGCAACTGCTTAATATGCTCCTTAATAGCTGTGCTGGGCTCCTCGTCGCCGAGTGCTTCAAGTGCCTTATCTAATTCTGCCTGAAGGCCGCTTGTCCGGTTGTGGGCCTCATCGTATTTGGCTTGGGCTGCATCGACGTTCGCTTGCATGGCGGGAAGGGGTTCCCTCCGTTTGGCGGCTTCCGTCACCACCATGTCGTAGATCTCTTGAAAAGCGGCAATGTCATCATCGATTTCCGCAATTTTCTCGGGACTTGCGGCGTCTTTTGCGGCCTCGAGGTTTTTGAGCGCTTCCTGCATGGCTGCATACGCTTTTTCTTTTGCGGCGGCCGCATCTTCCGTCTGCAGGGTGCCCGAATTGCCGCTGGTGGCGCTCGTCTGCGAAACGGCCGCACCGGTGGGGGAACTGGTTTCTGCCGCGATCGCCGTTGCGGGGGCGATTCCCGCGACAAGTGCCGCGGAAAGGGCGATGCCCACGGTTGCTCGTCTTGCTCTTCTTGCGAGAATGTCGTTCATCTCGGCACCTCATTTCAAGGGTCGGCGACTAACTTGGTAGCACTAATGTAAGTATATCAGGCGGTCGACCCGACACTGGCTGGGTGTGCGCGTGCCTTTCCGCTTCTTTGGAAACCGAATCCCATTAGAAATGACGAGTTGTTTACGCTTCTTTTGGGCTCACCGTACTATCATGATTCGAATTGAATGTGGATGATGATAGGGAGCGCCTTTTTATGATTGAGCTGCTTAGGCGTTTTGGTGGTAAGTTTCGCCGGTATATGGTGATCGGCCCTGCGTGTAAGTTGATCGAAGTGATCTTTGACCTGCTGACGCCGCTGGTGATTGCCCAGATGATCGACAAGGGCATTGGCTCGCACGACGTGAGCGCCGTTATCCACTACGGCATGCTACTTGCCGCCATGGCCGTGATCGGCATCTCGTTTACGCTCGTCTGCCAAAAGATGGCGGCGCTCACCTCGCAGGGCATGGGCACCGATATCCGCGGTGCGCTCTACCAGCACATCAACAAGTTGAGCTATGCCGAACTCGACCGCTTTGGCACGCCGTCGCTTATCACCCGCATCACCAACGACGTCAACCAGGTGCAGCTCGCTGTGGCGCTGGGCGTACGCATGCTCATCCGCTGGCCCTTCTTGGCGGTGGGCTCTATGTGCGCGGCCCTTGCCATCGACCTTAAGCTCGGCATGATCTTCTTGATCTGCACGCCCGCTATCGGCCTGGTGTTTTGGTTTGTCATGGCGCGCTGTATCCCGTACTACAGGCAGCTGCAGGCAAAGCTCGACCGCATTGCGCTCATTTGCCGTGAGGGGCTTTCGGGCGCTCGCGTGGTCCGCGCCTTTGTGCGCGAGGACCACGAGCGCGAGCGCTTTGCCCAAGCTGCCGATGACCAGGCCAATACCGCCATCGCGGTGGGCAAGCTCTCGTCGATCCTTAACCCCGTCACGTTTCTTGTGATGAACCTGGGCGTGTGCGCCATCCTGTGGGTGGGCGGCATACAGGTCAACGTGGGCGAGCTTACGCAGGGCCAGGTCATGGCGTTCGTCAACTACATGACGCAGACCCTCACCTCCATCGTGTACGTCGCCAATCTGGTCGTGGTCTTTACCAAGGCGAGCGCCAGCGCGTCGCGTATCAACGAGGTGCTCAACTGCGAGCCGAGCATCACCGACGAGGGCGATCAGTCGGTTGCGCTGCCCAAGCCGAGCGAACTGGCGGGTGGCGCTGTTCCGGTCCCCGCGCTGAGCTTGAGCCATGCGAGCTTCTCCTTTGGCGCGGGCGCGGCAAATGCCGTCAGCGATGTGACCCTGGAGCTCCCGCTGGGCAAGACGCTTGGCATTATCGGCGGTACGGGTAGCGGCAAGTCCACGCTCGTCTCGCTTATCCCGCGCCTGTACGATGCGGGCACCGGCAGCGTGAGTGTGATGGGCGCCGACGTGCGCACCTGGCCGCTCGACCAGCTGCGCCGTGTGGTCGCGACCGTTCCACAGCGTGCGTCGCTGGTGAGCGGCACCATCCGCAGCAACCTGACCTGGCGCGACGAGGCTGCGACCGACGAGGATCTCTGGGCGGCGCTCGACATGGCGCAGGCGAGCGAGTTCGTGCGCAACAAGCCGCAGGGGCTCGATACCCCGGTCGAGGCGGGCGGTAAGAACTTTAGCGGTGGCCAACGCCAGCGCCTGACCATCGCGCGCGCCCTGGTGGGCTCGCCTCAGATATTGATCATGGACGATTCTGCCTCGGCGCTCGACTTTAAGACCGACGCGGCGCTTCGCCATGCCATCCGCGAGCGCAGTGTGCGCGGTGCCGCCGAGGGCGGGCTGCCGCTCACGACCGTCATCGTGAGCCAACGTGTCTCGACCGTTCGCGATGCCGACATGATCTGCGTACTCGACCACGGCTCGGTTGCGGGCCTGGGCGCGCACGATGAGCTCTACACGACCTGCCAGCTCTACCGCGAGATTTGCCAGTCGCAGCTTCGCCGCGAGGAGCTCGAGGGTCAGCAGGGGAGTACGGCGCCCGCGCCCGCCCCAGGCGCCCCGACCGTCCCCACATCCGTCTGCGCAAAGGAGGGCTGCTAAATGAATCCGTACACTTCCTCCGGTTCGGTCGCCACGATGACGGCCAACGTGTCCGGCAACGATAGCCTCAACGACCTGGGAGACGGTCCGCGCCAGCCCGGCGATCCCGAGCGCTATCCCGTGGGTGCGGTGACCCGCCGCCTGCTGGGCTATGTCCGTCCGCACCGCGTCTCGTTTGCGGCATCGTTTTTGAGTGCCGCCGTCTCGGTGATTCTGCAGCTCTACACGCCCATTCTCATTGGCGAGGGCATCGACCTTATCGTCGCCGCCGGGCAGGTGGACTTCGATGCGCTGCTGCCGCTCGTTACCAAGCTCGCGATTGTCGTCGTAGGTGCTGCGGCCTTCCAGTGGCTGCAGGGCTATTGCGTCAACCGCCTGTCTTACGAAACGGTGCGCGATATGCGCGTGGAGGCGAGCGATAAGCTCAGCCGCATGCCGCTCAGCTTTATCGACGGCCATGCCCACGGCGACCTTATGAGCCGCGTGGTCAACGACGTCGACCAGGTGGGCGACGGTCTGCTGCAGGGCTTCACGCAGCTCTTCACCGGTGTTATTACCATCGTTGGCACGCTCGCGTTTATGCTTTCCATCAACCTGACCATGACGCTCGTGGTGGTGCTCGTCACGCCGCTTTCCATTTTTGCAGCCGGTGCTATTGCCAAGCTCTCCAACAAAAGCTTTACGGCACAGCAGCGCATTCAGGGTCAGCTCGGTGGTCATATCGAGGAGTACGTAGGCGAGCAGAAACTTGTCGACGCCTTTGCCTATGGCCCCAACGCCCAGCAGCGCTTCGATGCCCTCAATGCCGAGCTCTACACCGCGGGCGAGCGCGCGCAGTTCATGGGTTCGCTCTCCAACCCCGGTACGCGTTTTATCAATAACATCATCTATGCCGTGGTCGCTGTGATCGGCTGCGTGGGCGTGATCACGGGCGTGCCCGCGGCGCTTACGGTGGGCGGAGTGCAGATCTTCCTGTCCTATGCCAACCAGTACACCAAGCCGTTCAACGAGGTCACCAACGTCATTACGCAGATCCAGACGGCCTATGCCTCGGCGCGCCGCATGTTTGCGCTGCTCGATGCCCGCGAGCAGGAGCCTGACGCGTCGGACGCCGTAGAGCTTGCCGCCCCGCAGGGCGAGGTCGCCTTTGAGCATGTGGACTTTAGCTACGTGCCCGACCGCAAGCTGCTGCAGGACATCTGCATTGACGCCAAACCCGGCATGCGCTTTGCCCTGGTCGGTCCTACGGGCTGTGGCAAGACAACGCTCATCAATTTGCTGCTGCGTTTTTACGATATCGATGCCGGTCGCATTGCGGTCGATGGCCGTTCCTCGCGTGACTACACGCGCGCAAGCCTGCGCCGTGCCTTTGGCATGGTGCTGCAGGACACTTGGCTGTTTGAGGGCACGGTTGCCCAGAACATCGCCTACGGCTGTCCCGACGCCACGCGCGAGCAGGTTATCGAAGCCGCCAAGCGCGCGCACGCGCACAAGTTTATCGTGCAGCTGCCAGACGGCTACGACACGGTGATTGGCGAGGACGGCGGCACGTTTAGCCAGGGTCAAAAACAGCTGCTGTGCATCGCGCGCGTCATGCTCACCGACCCGGCGATTTTGCTGCTGGACGAGGCGACCTCGAGCATCGATACTCGCACCGAGCTGCAGGTGCAGGCGGCATTCGACGAGCTCATGGCCGGTCGTACGAGCTTTGTCGTGGCGCACCGCCTGTCGACGATCCGCAACGCCGACTGCATTCTGGTGATGCGCGACGGCCAGATTATCGAGCGCGGCACGCATGACGAGCTGCTAGCGGCAGGCGGCTTCTATGCCGAGCTCTACCGCAGCCAGTTTGCCCAGTGAGCAAGCCCGTGGGGCAAATTAATCAATCGACAGACGGTGGTTTACATCTGTCACGTTAGTACTAAGATAGTCATCTAATAAATTGCATTAGTGGCTTTAGTTTTGGGGGATACGAGGCAACGTGACTATGACGTGCTCTTTGGTGGTTAACAGCAAGAGCGGTAATACCAGGATGGTTTCGGGCGCGATCAAGCGCGCTCTGCAGGCTGCGGGTGTTGAGTTTGTCCATGCCGCGGCGTTGAGCGACGATGCGGATGCAGATCAGGTTGCGCTCGAGGCGCAGGGCGCCTGCGCGGCCGACACGGTGCTCGTCGGTTTTTGGTGCGACAAGGGCGCGTGCACGCCTTCGGTCGCGGCGTTGCTCTCCGCCTTGCACGGTAAGCGCGTGTTCCTGTTTGGCACCTGCGGCTTTGGGGCCGACCAGAGCTACTATCAGCAGATTATCGACCGCGTAACTTCCAATTTGGCTGGGGATGCCGAGCTTGCGGGCTGGGCGATGTGCCAGGGCAAGATGGGCCCCGCGGTCAAGCAGCGCTACGAGGCCATGCTCGAGCAAGATCCCGACAACGCTCGCTATAAGATGCTGCTCGACAACTGGGTTGCCGCGAAGGACCATCCCACCAAGGAAGATCTGGACAACATGGCTGCAGCCGCCAAGAAGGCCGTGCTGGGAGAGTAGCTTCGCCGTTCGCGGTCCTTCGTGCAAAACAATACAAATGTGAAAGCCTCGAAATTCTCGAGGCTTTTTTCTTGACACTTGTAGGCGCAACCGTGGCAGGCGTCTGGGGTGACATTTTCCATTACCCCGATGACGAGACCGTCCTGGACGACACACTCGCATGCGTTCGCTGGATGTATTCAGAGTGGGACGGGCTTTCCGGATGGATGGGGTTTCGGAAAGTGTGTCCCGGAATTCGCCTTTGGAGTGGGATGCAGTTTCCGGTTGAGGGCTCTGGCGGAAACTGCGACCCGGAATTTGCGATCGGAGTGGGATGGAGTTTCCCAACGGGGCCGTAAGCGGAAGCCGCATCCCACTCCGGACGTGAATTCTGGGACACGGTTTCCGGATGCAAAAAGGCCACATGGCGTGGCCTTCAACTTATATATTCAGCAGGTGTCCTCATGACAAGCCGCGCTTCAACACCGAGGCGTCTGCCCGGCGACGCGGAATGTAAGGTTCATCGCGAGTTCCGCACGAGCCGGAGAGCACTTAATGTGCTCTCCGTGCGAGCAGGACTGTAGAGCAGGAAACCTTGTATACGCCCGCCCGCTCCCGAGGGGCAACTCTCATGCAAAAACTTTTGTCGGGTAAAGTCCGAGGTCAGTGGCGTTTTATACCAAGAAATTCAAAAAAAGCTGAAAATTCATTACATATTTGCGTTGACTTTAGGCAACTAAAGTTTCATACTCCTTTTCAACCACTGGGGGATGTGAACACGCACGGATCGTTCGCATCATGATTGAAGAGGATTTCTTAGACATGTTCACGCATCAGCTAAACATTATCAGCGTAGTAATTATCTGATGCGGGTTAGCACATACAGCTAGCCCGTACGATAACGGGCGGCTGATAAAGATGAGGGCCGTCGAGCGCAACCGACGGCCCTCATTTTTTATGTCTAGGAAGTTCTTTTTAGAGGAGGAAATGTAATGAACGGAGTTTTGCTCATGGTTGTGGCCGCGGCGGTGCTCGCCTGCGGCTATCTGGGCTATGGCCGATGGCTGGCCAACAAATGGGGCGTTGACAAAGAGGCCCTCACGCCGGCCAAGCGCATGAAGGACGGCAAGAGCTTCTCGCCCGTCTCCGCCTTCACCGCGTTCTCGCACCAGTTCAGCTCGATCTGCGGTGCTGGCCCTGTCACGGGTACGATCGTTGCCATGGCCTTTGGCTGGCTGCCCGTCGTGCTCTGGGTCCTCGTCGGCGGCATCTTCTTTGGTGCCGTCCACGACTTTGGTGCCCTGTACGCTTCGATGAAGAACAACGGCAAGTCGCTCGCTCAGCTCATCGAGAAGTACATCGGCAAGACCGGCCGTCGCCTGTTCCTGCTGTTCTGCTGGCTGTTCTGCATCATCGTCATCGCCGCTTTCACCGACATGGTCTGCAAGACGTTCATGTTCACCCCGGCCGTTGACGCTTCTGGTGCTGCTACCGGTGCCATCGACTTCACCAAGTCCTATGCCGCCGGCTGCGCTGGTACCATCTCCATCCTGTTCACCTTCGTCGCTATCGCCTTTGGTTGGGCCCAGAAGAAGTTCAACCTCACCGGCGCTGCCGAGTTCGTCACCGGCGTGGTCCTCATGGTTCTCATGTTCGCCGTCGGTATGCAGTTCCCGGTCTACCTGGATAAGTTCCAGTGGTTCGCCGTCGTCATGGTCTACCTGGTCTTCGCTGGCGCCATGCCCATCCAGATGCTCAAGACTCCGCGCGATTACCTCACTTCCATCATGATGATCGTCATGATCGTCTGCGCTGTCCTCGGCATCGTCGTCCTGGGCGTCAACGGTCAGGCCACTATCACCGCTCCGGTCTTTACCGGCTTCTCCACTGCCTCCGGCATGATGTTCCCGGTCCTGTTCGTCTCCGTCGCATGCGGTGCTCTCTCCGGTTTCCACAGCCTCGTTTCTTCCGGCACCTCTTCCAAGCAGGTCGAGAAGGAGCAGGACGCCGTCAAGGTCGGCTACGGCGCCATGATCGTCGAGTCCTTCGTCGGCATCCTTGCCATCATCGTCGCCGGCATCATGTTCTCCGACATGAACACCGCCGGTACCGGCGTCCTCAACGCCGGTGTCGCTTCCACCCCGTTCCAGATCTTCGCCGCTGGCATCTCCCGCGGTATGCAGGCCTTCGGTGTTGACGGCACGCTCGCTACCGTCTTTATGACCATGAACGTTTCCGCTCTGGCTCTGACCTCGCTCGACGCCGTCGCCCGCATCGCCCGCACCTCGTTCTCCGAGTTCTTTGCCCAGACCAACGATGCCCTGGCCATCGAGTCCAAGGCCGGCTACATGAAGGTCCTCGGCAACCCCTGGTTCGCCACGGTCGTTACCCTGCTTCCCGGTCTCGCCCTCGCTTTTGGTGGCTATGCCAACATCTGGCCGCTCTTTGGTGCTTCCAACCAGCTGCTCGGCGGCATGACCATGATCACCCTCGCCGTGTTCTGCAAGTGCACCGGCCGCAAGGGCTGGATGCTCTACGTGCCCGTCGCCTTCCTGCTCTGCTGCACCTTCACCTCGCTGGTCCAGAGCGCCATGGGCTGCATGACCGCCGTCCAGGCCTACGGTTTCTTCGGTACCATCCCGGCTACTGCCACCACGGCCGCCGTCTCCGTCGCCGCCACCAAGGGCCTGCAGCTCGTCTTCGCCGTCCTGCTGATGGTCCTGGGTCTCATCGTCGCCGTCAACTGCCTCAAGGAGTTCTTCGGCAAGGAGGCTGGCTCCATGCCCGACGAGGAGCCCGAGTGGTCCGAGATGGGCAAGGCCGAGTACGGCCGCGCCGCTGCCGCCGAGGCTCCTGTCGACGCCGAGGCTGCCAAGGCCTAGTCAGCTTGATGGGCTAGCCGTTCCATCCATATGACTCGGAAAGACCGGGTCCGCAACGACGCGGACTCGGTCTTTTTTCATGCAAAAGCGGGCGACGCCCGAGTGTTCTCGCAGATGTTTTGCGTGGATAAGGGCGCGCGTTGTACCATATAAACGTATATGTGTACATATGAAAGGGGCCCCGTGGCCAAGACGGTATATTCCGATAACCAAAATAATGTCGATGCCCTGGCTGAACGTCTGAGCAGCCAGACGTCGCTTTCTGCCGAGCGTGCCAAGCTGGTTGCCTACGACCTGCTCTGCCGCAAGGCGCTCAAGATTAAGTCGAGTGCGCTGGCGCAAATTTTCCGCTCCGTCGATAAGGAATGTGACACCAAGGCGATGCGCGATGAACTTATCGCGGCAAATATCGTGACCAAGATCGAGGGTAGCGGCATTAACGGGCGCCCGGCGTTCTATACCATCAATGCCGAGATCCGCGATGCCCAGGAGCAGCCTGCCGAGTCCGTCGAGGATTTTGTCGTCGAGGATTCCGCTGACGTGCCTGCTGTGGAAGAAACTGCTCCGCGTGAGCATGTCGATACCGATGAGTTGCTCGATGAGAACGTCGTGCGTGCCTTTACGGCCAAGGCAGGACGCGGCGGTTTTGGCGGGGGTGGCAAGCGCGATGCGCAGCGCCGCGCCCAGCAGGAGCGCTTCCGTCGCGCCGCTGCTCAAAAGGGTGAGACGGATGCCGAGGCTGTTGAGACCGAGGTTGCTGCCGAGTCGCAGAAGCCCACGAAGGAGCAAAAGCCCGTGGAGGCCCAAGAGCCCAAGCGCCGTCGCGGTGCTCACTTTAAGGCTGCACAGCAGGATGCCGCGCGTGAGGTTGAAGAGTCTTCTGAGGTTGCAGACGATGTTGAGGAGTCTGCCAAGAAGGCTCCGGGTTCATGCCGTCCCGGACGTGGTTTTGCGGGGCGCGCGTATCCCGTAAGGCGTCAGGAGAAGAGCGAGCCGGCTTCGACCACTCAGGGCGAGAAGGACGAGAAGACCGTTGAGCCGGCGGCTCGCGAGCAGAAGCCTGTTGAGCCGCAGCTTGAGGTTGATGCCGAGGCCAAGGGCCAGCAGCCTACTGATGAGCAGGCGGAGCAGGGCGCGTCGAGCAAGCCTCGCCGCCGTCGCCATCGTGGGGGCCGCAGTTCCCATGCCGAGACTGCAACCGAGAAGACCACGCCGCAGAACGAGGATGCGAAGGCCGAGGTTTCTTCGGGGCAGCCTAAGCGCCAGCCGGCGAAGGAGAGCAAGTCCGTTCGTCCGCAGAAGCAGGCGTCTATGCCGAAGCACGAGCGCAATTCCCAGGGCGATTCTAAGCGCAAGTCTCAGAAGAAGCCGGAGTCTGCCGCAGCAGATACTGCTGCCCAGCAGCCCAAGTCGTCCGTCCACGGCGAGGTCTCGGCGTTTGCCCTTGCCCGCGTTTTAGGCAGGCAGCTGCTCAAGGTTGTCCCTACGCCTACGGCGCTCTCTAAGATCAAGGAGCAGCAGACACAGATCGTAAAGGTCGAGGGCAAGGACGGCAAAAAGGCTCCGCAGCGCACTCAGCACAACGAGATGTCCAACCGCAAGATTGCCGAGGAAATCGCAATCATCCAGGCTTGGATCGAGCAGAACCGAGGTGCCGATACGCCGGTTGCCTCGCGCCGCCAGCGTGCCTACCAGATCTTTAACGACGAGAAGGCTTTTGACGGCAAGCACGGTGAGCGCTTGATCAGGCGTATGACCGAAAAGGGCATCAGCATGCAGGCGATCAAGGTCGCCCCCAATCGCCCCGTGCACTTTACGGGCTTCTTTACGCTGGGCGCCGACAAGCCGTTCATTATGGTCGAGAACCTGGACACCTACGACGAGATCGTCAAGCTGCTGCGTGGCCGCAAGCACGCCAAGCTCTTTGGCATCAAGGTGGGCGGCGTGATTTTTGGCGGCGGATGCAAGGCGAGCGTCTCGCATGCCCTGGACGATTATCTGGCTGAGATTGGCTATCGCTTTAACTACGTCTACTACGTAGGCGACATCGATCGCGAGGGCGCGCGCATCGTCGAACAGGCTCGCAATGCCAATGTGGTTGAGATTCGCCTGCATGCCGGCATGTACCGTGCCATGCTCGCCGAGCATAAGCGTCGCGTGAAGGCCGGCGGCGAGTGCGAGCCCGCGGCTGCCAACCAGGGCGTGCCGCAGAACCTGGCGGCGACGATCAAGGATCTGCCCATGGTTACGCGCGTGCAGTTCCGCAACGTGCTACGTGAAGGCGGGCGCATTCCGCAGGAGATCCTGATGACCGCAGACTATCGGGATGGCGACTCGGGAAGCTTCGACCGCATGCTGAACAATTAGTTCCGCCGTTCTACCGAACGGCGGTCCTCTCGACGCTGCGAGGGGCCCTGGCACGGCAATCTGACGTTCAACTTCGGCGGCGCGACCAGAAGGTCGGCGCCGCCTTGTTTCACGTCACCTTGCCATGCCAGGGCCCCTCTCGCTGTCACGTCCAAAACATCGGGGCTAGTGGCCTCCTGTTCGTGCGGAACTCGCGATAAACCTAAGCCGGTGCCCCCGCTCTCCCGGGGCCTGTGGCTACTTGGTTGTCGCAAGCGGCTCGCTTTTCGGAACTGGGCTGATGATTTCTAGATGTAAGGCGCTCTTGGTCCTAACGGGCCTGGGGCGCCTATCTTTTGGAGGTAGATTTTTGGGACATGCCTGAAAATCTACCTCAAACTTCTAGTGTAGGACGAGAAGTTGTAGCTGAAACTTCTCTTGTAGGACGAGAAGTTATATACTCAAGATGTTGAAAGGAGAGCATTATGGCGCCTACAGCGTTGGGTATTGCAGAGATTGTTGCCGAGGCCCGTTCCTTTGAGATTCCTCACGTCGTGCATCGAGACGATGCCATCAGTGATCTTCCTGAGCCAAAGCCGTTCAATCTTGTCCATATCATCACGGGTATCAGGCGCTGCGGCAAAACGTTCTATGCGTTTCAATGGATTCGTCGCCTTATCGATCGCGGTGTCGATGCCGAGCGTATCTTCTATTTCAATTTTGCTGATGACCGTCTTCGACCGGCGCCGGACACGCTCATGAGCGACATTTTGGAAGAGTATTGGCGGCAGGTTCCCTCAGCGCGAACGAAAGGCTGTTATCTCTTTCTGGATGAGGTGCAGGAGACCGATGGCTGGCAGGGCGTTTGTCAGCGTTTGGCGGAGCACGAGAGCGTAACGCTTGTTATCACCGGATCGTCCTCAAAACTATCTGCCGATGAAATAGCGACGCAGTTTCGCGGTCGCTCGCAAGAGCACGCTATGCATCCGCTTTCATTCCGCGAGTATTGTGCGTTTCATCACATTGAAACGCCGGATATGTCTACTAGTGCTGGGGCTCCAGCTGTTTCTCCGCAGCGGCGAACTGATCTGGAATCGGCATATGACCGTTATCTCATAGAGGGTGGCTTTCCTGGGGTTCAGGAGCTTGATGCCGGTTCGCGTATTCAGATGCTTCAAGCCTATTTGCGAGATGTTGTTGCACGAGACATTCTCGAGCGGAGCGGGCGCACGGATATCGCTCTTGCCAACCAAGTAGGGCTCTTCTGCCTTCGAAACACGGGTTGCGACCTTTCGGTTAACAGTTTGTTGGAAGCCTTAAAGTCTGTCGGATATCGAGCGTCATGGGAAAAAATAAACGAACTCGTTCGTTTATTCCAGCAGGCTCATCTCATTGGATTACTTCCGGAGTATTCAACTTCTTTGGCTCCTAAGACAACGACAACAGACAAGGTCTATGCCGTCGACCAGGGGATGGCATATGCAACATCGCGTGCTAATCAGCAGGATATAGGAAAGCGTTTGGAGACTGCGATTTATGCTGAACTCATGCGCCGTACGGCAAACGGCCGGTTGGAAACGGTGACTTCATTTACGGCTCCAACGCAAGCACGAGAAAAAGTTGATTTCTTGGTCGGCGACGCTTTGGCATCGGAACCATACGCGCTTTACCAGGTGACAGTCGATATGACGGCAGAGAAAACGCGCAGGCGTGAAGTTGGTTCCCTTGAGGTTGCTATGGTAAAAACCGGTATCAAGGATGCCAATATCATCACGCTGCGCGAGGCGACCCAGATCAAAACGGAGCATGGCGTCATCGAGGTTATTCCCGCATGGAAATGGTCGCTTGGTCTGTAATGCTACGCCGGCCCGCCGGGGCCGCACGGCACCATGTTGATGACCGGCGCTTTAGGAACGTCCCTAAGTGCCGGTTTGGCTGGTAAGTCGAGATGTGGGGAGCCCGTTGCTGGTATGGGACGGAGGGATTCCGCGTCCGCCTGGTCGGCGGCCGCGCTCCGCTGCGTCGCTTCGCTCCTTGCGTGCTGCGCTGGAAAACGCTTCGCGTTTCCTCGGCTTCGCACCCTTGCGGGTTCGAATCCCTCCGCTTGCCCACATAAAAGCGCCCTGGGCCGTTATGGGCTCAGGGCGCTCAGTTTTAATGGCTGGGACGGAGGGATTCGAACCCCCAACAGCCGGCACCAAAAACCGGAGTTCTACCGTTGAACTACGTCCCAATGTGTGGCGTTGCCCAAAAGCAACTCGTTTAGTTTACCTAATCTGCGAGGGCATCGCAAACGCCGTCGAGCAGGCGTACGGCGAGTGTCTGCGCGTCGCTGGCCGTGAAAGTGCCGTTGTAGCGCGTCATGCCCGTGAGCTCAATGCGAATGCGAGCCGGCTTCTGCTGCGCGGCGACATTGGCAGTGCGGATGCGCTGGGCCAGGTTGTGACACTCGGCGAGGGCAATCGTGGCGCGCGGTGCGGCGTCGGCGGGCAGCTCGTCGCTTGCGATTTCGAGCACCAGGTCAACGTCGGTTGGGACCTCGGAGTCGCAGAGCATCATGCCGCTGTTGTCGGTCGTTGCCGTGGCGATATTCCACATGCGCGACGCAACACTGCGCGCGATGGGGTCCTCGCCGATAACGGCAATCTGGAAGCGCTCGAGCACGTTGGCGGCGCGAGCAAAACCGATGCGGGACTCGGCTTCGGTGACCGAGGGCTTGCCCTCCCACACATGGTGCAGGCGGTTGATGTAGGCGTAGGTGTCCTGGAAGGCCATGCCGTCGGCAAACAGGCCGACATTTTCCTGGAACTGCTGCAGGGCGGCCTCGGTATGCGGACCAAAGTAGCCGTCGTCTTCGCCACAGGCAAAGCCCAAAACGTTGAGAGCGCGCTGCAGGGCCTGCACATCGGCGCCATGGAAATTGGGCATGCGCAGATAGAGGGTGCGGTCGCCCAGCTTATACGAAGCGTCTACAAGGGCGCTCCAACAGGGGATATCGACGGCATGACCGGCAGCAAGGCCGCTGTCGAGCCTGAAGGTGCTGACGGCCTGCTCAGTGGTGGCTCCAAAGTACTTGTCGGTGACTTCGGCGGCATCAATCGTGTAGCCGAGCTGCAGGAGACGAGACTGCACGTCCTCGACGGCTGCTCCTTGCATGCCCGTTGTAATAGGTTCCATGAACGAACCCCTTTCGGCGTACCATTCGTACTATTTGAGCGTCTGTCGGATAGACAACGCAAAGGGATGCATAAACATGCACTCAACAGTGTAGCAAGTTGTGCCTAAATACGCTGCTGACAGGTTTTATAACCCCCGTTAGTTAAGGCGCTCCACAAAGAAATCTGCCATGGAGAGGAACAGCTCGCGTGCGTGCGGATCAAGCTCAACGTTCTCGATGGCCGCTTTGGCCTTAGCGGTCAGGTCGAGCGCGTAAGTGTGGGCGTAATCGATAGAGCCGGTCTCCTGGAAGATCTCCACGGCGCGTGCGAGCTGCGCGGGATCATCGGTGCCCGAGGAAAGAATCGCCTCGACCTCGTCGTGGTGGCGCTCATCAGAGAGGGCGTGTACGGCGACAAGCGTGCGCTTGCCCTCGGTGATGTCGGTGCGGAAGTCCTTGTTGGCGGCTTCCTTAGTGCCGACAAGGTTGAGCAGGTCGTCCTGAATCTGAAAGGCAAGGCCTGTGTGTAGGCCAAAGGCGCGCAGCGCTCCGATTTGCTCATCGCTGCCGCCGCCGATAATGGCTCCGGCGGCAAGCGGCGTGGCTCCGCTGTAAAACGCGGTCTTGTGCGTCGCCATGTCCAGGTAGTCATCAACCGAGATATCAAAGCGCCCGTCACGGACCCAACCCAGGTCGAGTGCTTGACCCTCAATGGTGCGGACGATCATCTCGGTAAGCTCGTGGAGCACGCGCAGCTTCACGTCGGACTCCAGCGTAGGGTCGTCGAGAACCGTCTTGGTGACCATGGTGAGCGCCAGGTCGCCACAATTGATGGCAAGGCCCGTGCCCTCGGTAAGGTGCATACAGGGCTTGCCTCGACGAAGCTGTCCGTTGTCGGCGATGTCGTCGTGGATCAGCGCGCCCGACTGGAAATGCTCGATAGCTGCCGCGGCGCTGCGGGCGCTCTCAAAGCTGCCGCCCACTGCGGTTGCGGCGAGCATGCAGATAAGCGGGCGGTGACGCTTGCCGGCGTTGGCCGTAAAAGCCGAGAGCGGCGCGTACAGGTAGCGCTCGATATCGGCAGAGGTCGCCTGTCCGTCAAAGAACGTGGCCAGATAGTCGTTAATCTGGTCAAAGTGTTGGGCTAAAAAGCTGGTAAACGGACTGGACACGGGTTCTCGCATTCTTTCTGAGGTTGCATTGATGCAATATGCAGACAACATATTGCCACATCAGGGCGTTTGGCGCGGCAGTTTTGGCGATTTAGGACAACGGGCGTGCGTTTGATGGAGTGTGCCTAAATCAGCCTAAAATGCTCGAGCGCCGCAACGACACCGTCGTGATCGACGGTGTCGGTCACGTAATCGGCCTTATCCTTGAGATAGTCTGGTGCGTTGCCCATGGCGATACCGACATCGACGGCGTTCATCAGCGAGATGTCATTGCTGGCGTCGCCAATGCCGTATACGGTTCCGTGGTGGGGATCGAGGGCGTCGAGTACAGACTGGATGCCCCCGCGCTTCGTGCATTCGCGGGGCGAGATTTCGGTTACCTCGAGTTCGAGCTCGTTAAAGCACAGCAGCGGCTCAAGTGTCTTATCTTGAGCGATGTGGTTGGCGAGCGATGTAGACATCAAGATCTTGTAGACACTGTAATGTTGCAGCTGCGTGACTGCGTCGCCCAGGGTGCGCGCGTATCCGGGGGCATCGGGGGCATCGGCACTCATGCGCACGACGCCGTTGAGGCCCTCAAAGCGGATGACCTCGCCCGATTGCTCAAGATAGGGGGCAAGATGCTGCAGCATGCTGGGTGTCATCGACAGATCGCGAATTGCGTGTCCGTCGATCTCGGCGTAACCGCCCGCAAGACAGACGATGCCGGTCCAGGGCAGCTCAAGAAGTTTGGGGTGGATGCAGCTGAGGGTGCGCCCTGTGCAGATGAAGGCCATGTTGCCGTTGGCGACAAACTCGCGGATTGCCTGCGAAACCGCCTCGTTGGGATAGGGGGAGAGGTCCCGCTCGTCTTCGGGAAGGTCTTGGGCGAGCCTGGGGTCTTGCCAGGCGAGCGTTCCGTCGATATCGAAGAAGCAAATATCGCCGCGCTTATGGGCTGCGCTGGCGGCAGGGGAGGCCGAGGCGGTGGGCACAAATCCCGGCTCGAGGCCCATGATCTGGTCAAAATGCTCTTTAACGCGGGGAACGGAGATGCCGATGATCACCTGGGCGGTCTTGCCCGTAATGATGAGGCCCTTGGCGCCCGCCGCGACAAACGCCGCGTTATCTGCAACGATGGAAGGGTCTGCGACCTCGACGCGCAGGCGCGTGGCGCAGTTGGTTGCGCCCACAATATTGCCAACGCCACCTAAAAGCTGAATTGCCCGCTCAGCGAGGACGTGATCTTGATCGGATCGACTATTGACCTCGTCATTGGGAGATTGCTCTTTGGCAAAGCCGCTTCCCGTTAAATGATCGATTGCCGCGCGATTGGCGACATGATCCTCGCGGCCCGGTGTCTTAAGGTCATAGATCAAGATGAGTGCTCGAAAACTAACAAAAAAGATGAGGCTAAAGGCAAGGCCGATACCGAGTGCCAAAAGATAGGCACCGGCATGCGTGCGCATGAGCGGAATAAAGTTGAAGGCTGCCATCTCCATGAGGCCGCCCGAGAAGATGCCGACGATGCCAAAGAGATTCATGGTTGTGGCAAGGCAAGACGATAAGACGGCGTAGAGAAAAAAGAGCCCGGGGTGGGTGAACATAAAGAGAAACTCGAGTGGCTCGGTAACGCCGCAAACCACCGAGGCGATGATGGCGGGAACAAGGATGACCCTGAGGCCGGCGCGGCGCTCTGGTTTTGCGGTGGAGTAGAACGCGGCTGCGATGGCGGGAAGGCCAAAGAGCTTGACCCAGCCGGTGGCGGTAAAACCGGCCCACGGCGCAAGTTCATTAAGGGGGCGCGTGCTATGGGAGAGGATGGGGAGCAAGCTGCTCCACGTGGCGTAGATGCCGTCGTTAATGACCAGGTTGTCGTAGTAGATCGGCATGTAGAGCAGGTGGTGCAGCCCCATGGGCTCGAGCGCTCGCTCCAAAAGCACAAAGATGCCCACGCCAAAGGGGCCGACGCTCGTAAGTGCATGGCGCAGCGTTTCGGTCACAGCGTATACGAAGGGCACGATGGCGGCCGAGATGGCGGCAAGGGCGAACACGGCAAAAAAGCTGATGAGGTAGACCAGCGAGGAGCCCGAGAAGGTACCGAGCCAATCGGGAACCTTGGCATCGTAGAAGCGGTCATGGATGGCGACGACGGTTGCCGACACCGCCAGCGGGCCGATAATGCCGGTGTCGAGCGTCTTGATGCCGTCGATGATGGTGATGCCGCTGGCGGAGGTCAAAGACGACGGGTACTTAAGTCCAAGATTGTCTTCGCTCAGCTTAATGATTTCGCTCAAAAAGAAGCAATAGGCAAAATAGGCGACGAGAGCCTCGAGGCAGCAACGAGCCGGTTGTTTTTGGGCAAGGCCGATGGGCAGCGCTACGGCAAAAAGGAGCGGGAGGCGTTTAAAGACCGTCCACGAGCCGCGTTGGATGATGGTCCAAAAAGCGTACCAAGGGGTTCCGTATACGGCGAGATCGCCGACGATGTCCGCAGTCGTTGCGAGAGCGGAGACGCCGACCATGAGGCCTGATATAGAAAACAGCATGGCGGGCGCGAACATTGCCCCGCCAAAGCGTTGGATTTTTTGCAGCATGTTCTGCCTTCCGAATATCGAGGCGCGTTGCGCGTGGGGAAACGTTTAAACAATGGATTCATTGTAGAGGACCGGACGATTGTCGTACCGGCAGTTTTGAGCGAAACCGATTTGGGCATGACAGAAACCGTCAACGGTTAAATCCTGTCGCTTTACCGATATTCAGTTTAAACAACTTTAAGAAATGCTACCGTGCCTAGCCGGTAATGAACAATGTAGAGGTGAAACAATGCCAAAAGCGATATACGAAGGAATCTACCGAGAAATACGCTCGCGCATCATTAATGGGACCTATGCGTTTCAGGAGATGCTGCCAACCGAAGCCGAACTGACCGCGGAATTTGGCTGCACGCGCAATACCGTCCGCCGCGCTTTGAGCATGCTGGCCGACGGGATGTTTGTGCAGCCCATACACGGCAAGGGCGTGCGCGTTATTTGGCTTAAGGGCGAAACCGACATGTTGGGCGCACTCGAAGAGGTTGAGTCGTTTGGCGAGTTTGCAAAGCGCAACAATGCCGTTGCATCGACGGACGTTAAGTCTTTTGAACATCTGGTCTGCACCGAGCAGCTCTCACGTCGCCTGGGCTTTAAGGTGGGCGAGGAGCTGATTTGCGTAGTGCGTGTCCGAAGCCTCAACGGCAGCGCGCGCCAAGTGGACCATGGCTACTTTTTGGCGTCGATCGCCAAGGGCCTGACCCCCGAGATCGCGGCGGATTCTATCTACGGCTATCTGGAGCACAAGCGCGGCGTCAAAGTGATGGCGAGCCGTCGTACGGTGAGTGTCGAGCTCGCCAACGATGAAGACTGCAGCTATCTGGACCTCGGCAAGTACAACTGCGTCGCCGTTATGGAGAGCCAGTCGTACACCTCGGACGGCATCTTGTTCGAGGTCACGCATGCCCGCACACACCCCGAGATCTTCCATTACCGCGTTAATTCCAAGCGATAGCCGGCTAGCTCGCAGCCTGACGAGACTCATGCCCTCAAAGCGAAAACGCCCGGTCAAACCGACGATGCATCGGCTTGATCGGGCGTTTTCTCTGCATTCGATAACAAATAATTGTTTATACAAAACTTGTCAAGTATCAAGTTGAAATTACCGTTCACCGAAGTTTTTCTACCGCTCTAGTAATACTTGTTCAAACAACTAGCCAAATAGCGTATCGTACAAATCAGCAAAAGGGGCAAAGTCCCCGAGCCAATCTCCGAAGGCGGCGGCAAAGGGTGCCGCCACGGTGTGAAAGGGTGGATTGTAATGAAGAACGAAATGAGCAGAAGGCAGTTCCTGGGCTTTGCTGGTTCCGCGGCTGCGGTTCTTGGTCTGGGTCTCGTGGGCTGCGGTGGTTCTGCCGGCTCCGGCTCCTCTGCTTCTGGTGACGCTGCCGAGGTCTACTTCCTCCAATTCAAGCCCGAGGTCGACAAGGAGTGGAAGGAGATCGCCAAGGCCTATAAGAAGGAGAAGGGCGTCGAGGTCAAGATCGTGACCGCCGCCTCCAACACCTACGAGGAGAAGCTCAAGTCCGAGATGTCCAAGAGCTCCGCTCCGACCCTGTTCCAGGTCAACGGCCCCACCGGTCTTAAGAACTGGAAGGATTACTGCGCCGACCTGTCCGATACCAAGCTCCGCGGTGAGCTCATTGACGACTCCCTGGCTCTGCAGTCCGACGGCAAGGATCTGGGTATCGACTGGGTCCAGGAGAGCTACGGCATCATCTACAACAAGCAGCTGCTCGAGAAGGCTGGTTACAAGGCCGAGGACATCAACTCCTTCGACAAGCTGAAGGCTTGTGCCGACGACATCCAGGCCCGCAAGGACGAGCTTGGTGTTGAGGGCGCCTTCACTTCCGCTGGCATGGACGACTCCTCCAGCTGGCGCTACACCACCCACCTCGCCAACCTCCCGCTCTACTACGAGTTCGAGAAGGAGCACAACCAGGAGGACGACGAGATCAAGGGCGAGTATCTCGACAACTTCAAGCAGATTTTCGACCTGTACATCACCGACTCCACCTGCGATCCTTCGCAGCTTGCCTCCAAGACCGGCGACGACGCCACCAACGAGTTCGCAACCGGCAAGGCCGTCTTCTATCAGAACGGCTCCTGGGCCTACTCTGACCTCGTCAAGGCCGGCATGACCGACGATCAGATTGGCATGATGCCCATCTACATCGGTGTCGACGGCGAGGAGAACCAGGGCCTGTGCTCCGGCGGCGAGAACTACTGGTGCGTCAGCTCCCAGGCTTCCGAGGATGCCCAGAAGGCCACCGAGGACTTCATGTATTGGTGCGTCACTTCTGACACCGCCACCAGCATCATCGCTGACAAGATGGGTCTGACTGCCCCGTTCAAGAGCGCCAAGGAAACCACCAATGTCTTCTCGCAGCAGGCCGTCGCCATGGCCAAGGACGGCAAGAAGACCGTCGCTTGGGACTTCGTCTACATCCCCTCTGAGGAGTGGAAGAAGAACCTCAAGCAGGCTCTGATCGCCTATGCTGCCGACAACAGCAAGTGGGACGGCGTCAAGAACGCCTTCGTCGATGGCTGGAAGACCGAGAAGGCTGCTTCCGAGTAAGTAGTTGCTGCCCAAGCTATCTGATTAGCGACAGGGGGCGGGCAGACGTTGGTTTGCCCGCCCCCTGCATATTGAAAGGACCCTTCTATGGGCAAAGCACTCAAGCGCTGGTGGCCGCTCTTTATGCTGCCCACGTGCCTGGCGTTTATGATCGGGTTCGTGATCCCCTTTATCCAGGGCTTCTATCTCTCGTTCTGCCAGTTTATTACCATCAACAATACGCACTTTATCGGTATCGAGAACTACGTGCGCGCACTGTCCGATCCGCAGTTTGCCACGTCGTTCTTCTTTACCGTGGCGTTTGCCTTCCTGTCGACGGTGCTCATCAACGTGATCGCCCTCGCCATTGCGCAGGCGCTCACCCGCAAAGCGCTCAAGGGCACCAATATCTTCCGTACGATCTTCTTTATGCCTAATCTGATCGGCGGCATCGTGCTGGGCTACATCTGGCAGATTCTGATCAACTGCCTACTCTCCAACGTGGGCGCCCAGCTCATTGCCCTTAACTCTGCTGCTGGCTTCTGGGGCCTTATCATCCTGACCCTGTGGCAGCAGGTCGGCTACATGATGATCATCTACATCGCTGGTCTGCAGTCCATTCCGTCCGACTACATCGAGGCCGCCAAGGTCGACGGCGCTACGGCATGGCAGACGTTTTGGAAGGTTAAGATCCCTAACCTGATGCCGACCATCACCATCTGCCTGTTCCTGTCCATCACCAACGGCTTTAAGCTGTTCGACCAGAACCTCGCCCTTACCGGCGGCGCCCCCGCGCACTCCACCGAGATGCTCGCCCTGAACATCTACAACACGTTCTATTCGCGTGCAGGTATCGCATGGCAGGGCATCGGTCAGGCCAAGGCGGTTATCTTCTGCATCCTGGTCGTGGCCATCTCCATGATCCAGCTTAAGGCCACGAGGTCCAAGGAGGTGCAGCAGTAATGAAACGCGATAAGGTTATCAACCGCGCGCTCTCGATTTTCTTTACGATTCTGTCGCTCGCGTGGATCTACCCCGTGTTTATGATCGCGCTCAATTCCTTTAAAAAGGCAACTGCAATCAGCACCACCACGGCATTCGATCTGCTCACGCCCGAGACGTTCAACGGCCTCGCAAACTACATGCATGCCCTTAACGAGCAGGGCTTTGCCTCGGCATTTATGTACTCGCTCATCATCACGGTCACGTCGGTCGTGCTGATTCTGGTGTGCTGCTCCATGTGTGCTTGGTACGTAGTGCGCGTCAACAGCAAGATCTCGAACTTCTTCTATTACCTGTTCGTCTTCTCGATGGTCGTGCCCTTCCAGATGCTCATGTTCACGCTGTCTAATTTGGCGGACCGCATCGGCTTCAACACGCCGTTCAACATCTGCTTTATCTATCTGGGCTTTGGCGCGGGCCTGGCGGTCTTTATGTTCGCCGGCTTTGTAAAGAACATTCCGCTCGAGATCGAAGAGGCGGCCATGATCGACGGCTGCAACCCGGTCCAGGTGTTCTTTAAGATCGTCCTTCCCATCATGAAGCCCACCTATCTTTCGGTCGGCATCCTCGAGACCATGTGGGTCTGGAACGACTATCTGCTGCCCTACCTTACCCTCGACTCTACCAAGTACAAGACCATTCCTATCTTGATCCAGTACTTCCGCGGCGGCTACGGCCACGTCGAGCTCGGCCCCATGATGGCCTGCATCATGATGGTCGTTATCCCCATCGTCATCATGTACATCCTCTGCCAGAAGTACATCATCGACGGCGTGGTGGCAGGTGCCGTCAAGGGCTGATGCCGTAACTGTTTTGCAAGTTTCTGCGGCGCCCCTCAGCGCGGCGCCGCATATCGAAAGGTAAAGACATGGCCGAGATCGTTCTCAAACATGTTCAGAAGGTGTATCCCAACACCGAGTCCAAAAAGAAGGGCTTCTTTGGCAAAAAGAAGAAGACCGAGGAGAAGAAGCACAACCTCAAGGTTACCGAGGATGGCGTGCTTGCGGTGGAGGACTTTAACCTCACCGTGCATGACCAGGAGTTCATCGTCCTCGTCGGCCCGTCTGGCTGCGGTAAGTCCACGACGATGCGCATGGTCGCCGGCCTGGAGGACATCACTTCGGGTGACGTGCTCATCGACGGCAAGCGCGTCAACGACGTGGCACCCAAGGACCGCGACATTGCCATGGTGTTCCAGAGCTATGCTCTGTACCCCAATATGACGGTGTACGAGAACATGGCGTTTACGCTTGAGCTCAAGAAGGTCCCCAAGGACGAGATCGACCGCAAGGTTCGCTCCGCTGCCGAGATCTTGGGTATCACCGAGTACCTAGACCGTAAGCCCAAGGCGCTTTCGGGCGGCCAGCGACAGCGTGTCGCTATCGGCCGCGCCATCGTGCGTGATCCTAAGGTCTTCCTGATGGACGAGCCGCTGTCCAACCTGGACGCCAAGCTGCGTAACCAGATGCGTGCCGAGCTCATCAAGCTGCGCCACGAGATTAAGGGCACGTTCATTTACGTCACTCACGACCAGACCGAGGCCATGACCCTCGGCGATCGTATCGTGGTCATGAAGGACGGTGTCGTCCAGCAGATCGCCACCCCGCAGGAGGTCTTCAGCCATCCCGCGAACATCTTCGTCGCCGGCTTTATCGGCGTGCCGCAGATGAACTTCTTCGATGCCCAGCTGGTGCGCTCGGGCAACGGCTTTACCGTCAAGACCGAGGATATGAACGTGGCGCTCGCCCCCGAGACTTGCGCTCAGCTTGCCCTCAACTGGGACGGCGGCGACGTGAAGGAGATTACGGCCGGCGTGCGTCCCGAGCAGATCCTGCTTGCCGACAAGGGCGAGGAGGGCGCGCTCCAGGGTACCGTCGAGGTGACCGAGCTCATGGGCTCGACCGAGCATGTCCACGTGACCGCTCCCGACGGCCAGTTTGTTCTGATTATCCCCGTCGTCGATCTCGAGGCCAAGGGCGCGCTCAAGGCTGGCGACACCATCTGGTTCAAGTTCGAGAAGAACGCGACCCATCTCTTCGATAAGGTGTCTGGCAAGAACCTTATCTAGGCCCGGTGCATCCGGACCCTCCCTTTGGGCGACTGCGGTATTGCCATCCTTTTGCCGCGGTCACATATAAGGCTCCCCTCCCGTCCGCTGGGCGAGAGGGGAGCCTTTCTTTGTGTTGGGGCTGTCTGACCGGTCGTTTGTCTCGATCTGTAACGGGTGAGGCTGATTTCGGACGTTAGATGTTACAGATCGAGACGGTTCCGCTGAGCTAACCATTTCATCTAAATCTGTAACACCAAAGGCGAATTTCAGTTGCTAGATGTTACAGATTGAGATAAACCCAAGGGGAGGGGCCGGTATGTCTCAATCTGTAACAGCTGGGGCCGTTTTTACCGAGTAGCTGTTACAGATCGAGATTGTTTGGTCGAGTCGGGTCACAGGGTAGCGTGCGGGCACAAAAAGCGGAGCCGCGTTGCCACGACTCCGCTTTCAAGAGGATGGGTAAAGGAAACGAAATTAGCTCAGGTGCCAGATCTCGTCGTTGTACTGGGAGATCGTGCGGTCAGACGAGAAGGTGCCGGCGTTGGCGATATTGATGAGCGTCTTGCGCATCCAGGCGTCCTGGTCCTCGTAGTCGGCCAGCACGCGCTCCTTGGTCTGGATGTACTCCTCAATGTCGAGCAGGGCCATAAACCAGTCCTTGCCCTTAATGTCGTCGTGCAAGCGCTGCAGGCGCTCGGCGTTGCCGGTCGCCATAAAGGCGGGGTTGGTGATGAAGTCCACCAGCAGTTTAATGCCGGGCTTGCGGTAAAGTGCACCGGCGCTGTAGGTGCCGTCGGCATAGAGCTGCTCGACCTGCTTGGACGAGGCACCAAAGGTATAGATATTCTCGTCGCCCACGAGCTCGGCAATCTCCACGTTGGCACCGTCGAGCGTGCACAGGGTTAGGGCGCCGTTGAGCATGAACTTCATGTTGGAGGTGCCGCTCGCCTCCTTGGAGGCCAGGCTGATCTGCTCGGAGATGTCAGCGGCGGGGATCACGCGCTCGGCGGCGGTGACGTTGTAGTTCTCGATCATGACAACCTGCAGGTAGGGAGCCACGTCGGGGTCGTTTGCAATCCACTGCGACAGCGTCAAGATCAGATGGATGATGTCCTGCGCGATAGTGTAGGCAGGCGCCGCCTTGCCACCAAAGATGATGGTGACGGGGTGCTTAGGTCTGTTGCCGTTCTTGATATCGAGGTACTTCCAGATGATGTAGAGCGCGAGCATCTGCTGGCGCTTGTACTCGTGGATGCGCTTGACCTGGACGTCGATGATGGCGTTGGGGGGAATGGTCACGCCCTGCTCGAGCGCCATGAACTGGCGCATGATGGCCTTGGCCTCGACCTTGGTGGCGGCCAGGCGCTCAAGAACGTCCTTGTTGTCGGCGAACTTGGCGAGTTTACTCAGATCGCCGGTGCTGCGCCAGTCGGTGCCGATCACATCGTCGAGCAGGCTGGCGAGCGCGGGGTTGGCCCCATGGATCCAACGGCGGAAGGTGATGCCGTTGGTCTTGTTGGAGAACTTCTCGGGATAGATCTCGTAGAACGGATGAAGCTCGGTGTCCTCCAGGATCTTGGTGTGGAGGGCGGCTACGCCGTTGATGGAGAAGCCAAAGTGGATGTCCATGTGGGCCATGTGGACGGTGTCGTGCTCGTCGATGATGGCGACGCGCGGGTCATCGTGCTCGGCCTTCGCGATCTCATCGAGCTTGACGATAATGTCGGCGATGGCAGGGGAGACCTTCCGCAGGCTGGTGAGCGGCCACTTCTCGAGCGCCTCGGCAAGAATCGTGTGGTTAGTGTAAGCGACCATGGAGCGTACGATGGTCACGGCCTCGTCAAACTCGATGCCATGCTCAGTGGTGAGCAAGCGAATGAGCTCGGGGATGACCATGGTGGGGTGCGTGTCGTTGATCTGGACAACGGCGTAATCGGCCAGATCGTGCAGGTTGCTGCCGCGCTCGACGGCCTCGTCGATCAGGAGCTGGGCGGCGTTGCTCACCATGAAGTATTCCTGGTAGATGCGAAGCAGGCGGCCCTGCTCGTCGGAATCGTCGGGGTAGAGGAACAAGGTGAGGTTCTTGGCGATCTCGGTCTTGTCGAAGTCGATGGAGCTGCCGGGGACCAGGCCGTCGTCGACGCTCGCCAGGTCGAACAGGCGCAGGCGGTTCTTGGTGGGCTGGCCGTAACCGGGCACATCGATGTTGACGAGCTTAGAGGTAACGGCAAAATCGCCGAACTCGACGGTGTAGGAGCGGTCATCGTCGACTAGGATGTCCTGTTCACCGAGCCACTCGTCGGGGACGGCCTTCTGCTGGTTGTCGACAAAGCGCTGACGGAACAGACCGTAGTGATAATTGAGGCCCACGCCATCGCCGGTCAAGCCCAGCGTGGCGATGGAATCCAGGAAGCACGCGGCCAGGCGACCCAGGCCACCGTTGCCGAGCGACGGCTCGACCTCGAATTCCTCGATCTTGTTGAGGTCGTGGCCTGCGGCGGTGAGCTGATCCTTAACCTCGTCGTAGATGCCGAGGTCAATCATGTTGTTGATGAGCAGCTTGCCGATCAAAAATTCGGCGGAAATGTAATAGAGCTTTTTCTTGCCGTTGTTGAGCGGGCAGGCAGCGGAGCGCTCCTGCACGAGTTTGACCAGCAGCTTGTAAATGCGACGGTCGTCGAGCTGCTCGAGCGAGGTGCCAAAAGACTGCTTGGCGAGTTCCATGAGGTTAATTTGGGGCATGTTTTCTCCTGTGATGGGTTGTTTCATGTCTGCAATTCATAAGAAGCCCGCGCGAGGGGATTGGGGTGGCCTCGCGCGGGAAAAGCAAGCGCGTCCGCACGGTGGGGAGGGGTCGGGCGCGGTAGCTCCTATTGAGGAAGCTCGATCTCGGCTTCCGATGGGATGCGGAAGTAGGTCTCGGTCCAGTCGGTGAGTTTGTGTTCGAGCTCGCGGGTGATGGCGCCGGCGAGCATGCGCCAGGTCCAGTTGCCGCCCAGTGTGGCGGGGGTGTTGATGCGCGCTTCGTTGCCCAAGTTGAGCAGGTCCTGCATGGTGTAGATGCACGTGTCGCTCACGCTGGCTGCGATGGTTCGGTTGAGCGCGTCGGTGATGGGCTCGCCGGCCTGCTGATGGGTGTACAGGGCTGTCTGCTCACGCTGACGCGGGGTGGCCGTTCCTTCAAACCAGCCGCGTGCCGTCTCGTTGTCGTGGGTGCCCACATAGGCGACGGTGTTGGCAATGTAGTTGTGCGGCAGGTAGTACGAGTTGGTGCCCTCAAAGGCAAACTGCAGGATCTTCATGCCGGGGAAGCCCGAGTTGTCGCGCATGTCGATGACGCCGGGGGTGAGGAAGCCCAGGTCCTCGGCGATGATGGGCAGCGTGCCGAGCTTTTCCTCGAGCGTCTTGAAGAACTTGAGGCCGGGACCCTGCGTCCACGAACCGTAGGACGAATCGGGCGAGGAGAACGGCACCTCCCAATAGGCCTCGAAGCCGCGGAAGTGATCCAGGCGGATGACATCGTACATGTCGAGGGCGGCGCGAATGCGGCCCTCCCACCAGGAGAAGCCGTCGGACTCCATGGCGTCCCAGTCGTAGATGGGGTTGCCCCAGTACTGGCCGGTGGCCGAGAACTGGTCGGGCGGCGTGCCGGCGACGCTCACGGGATTGCCGGCGGCGTCGATCTTAAAGAGCTCAGGCGTCGCCCACATCTCGACAGAGTCACGCGAGACATAGATGGGCAGGTCGCCGATGATGAGAATGTCGCGCTCATTGGCATAGGCCTTGAGGCGGCTCCACTGGCGATCGAAGAAGTACTGCGTCATCTGGTGGTAGAGCATACGCGCCGGATGGTCGGCGCAGACCTTGGCGGAAGCTTCGCCGCGGGTGCGGAGTTCCGCGGGCCACTCCCAAAACGCCTTGAGACCGCACTCCTCTTTGACGGTCATGAACTCACAGTAGGGGATGAGCCAGTCCTCGTTGGCCTGGATAAAGTCATCGAAATCGGCCGGCTTGTCGGCGGCAAAGCGCTCAGCGGCGCGGTCGAGAATCTGACGGCGGCCGCCAAAGATAGCACCGTAGTCGACGTTACTGGGGTCAGAACCCAGGTACACGCCATCGATATCGCGCTGTTCAAGATACCCTGCCTCGATAAGCTCGGCAAAGTCGATAAAGTTGGGGTTGCCTGCGCGGGCCGAGAACGACTGATAGGGCGAATCGCCATAGCTGGTCGTCGTAAGGGGCAGAATCTGCCAGTAATGTTGTTTGCACGAGGCGAGAAAATCGACGAAGTCGTAGGCATTCCAGCCAAAGCCGCCGATTCCGTATGGTCCGGGCAGAGATGAGACGGGCATGAGGACGCCGCTTGCACGCTCCATGAATGCGCTCACCAACCTTCTTGTTGTGGGGTCGGCCTGCCGATGGGTGTGCAGTCCGCCTCCGACGTTCTGATTCGATACGCCTATTGTAAACATGTTGTTTAAACATGTACAGGCAAGATAAAAAAGTTGGTCGATTTTCGGCGAATGGTTACATGCCATGAAAAAGCCCCGACCTCACAACGTGAGATCGGGGCAAGAGCGGTATGTAGGTTTTTTGCTACTCGGCGTCGGCGAAGCCGTTGGGGTTGTGGCTCTGCCAGTTCCAGCTATCGCGGCACATGTCCGCGATGTCGTACTGGGCCTTCCAGCCCATCATGCGCTCGGCCTTGGAGGCGTCGCACCAGTTGGCAGCGATGTCGCCGGCGCGGCGCTCGCGGATCACGTAGGGCAGCTCCTTGCCACAAGCCTTGGAGAAGGCGGCGACGACCTCGAGTACCGAGGTGCCGGTGCCGGTGCCCAAGTTAAAGATCTCGACGCCGGTCTTGCCGTTCATCCAGTTAAGGGCGGCAACGTGACCAGAGGCCAGATCGCACACGTGGATGTAGTCGCGCACGCCGGTGCCGTCGGGGGTGGGGTAGTCGTTGCCAAAGACCTGAACGGCCTCGAGCTTGCCCACGGCGACCTGGGCGACATAGGGCACCAGGTTGTTGGGGATGCCCTTGGGGTCCTCGCCGATCAGGCCCGACGGATGAGCGCCGATGGGGTTGAAGTAACGGAGCAGCACGACGTCCCACTCGGGGTCGGCGGTGTGGACGTCCATAAGGATCTGCTCGATCATCCACTTGGTCCAACCATAGGGGTTGGTCGCGGGCTTCTTAGGATCCTCCTCGGTGACGGGCGGGTTGTCCGGGTCGCCGTAGACGGTCGAGGAGCTCGAGAAGATGATGGACTTGCAGCCATGGTCGCGCATGACGTCGATGAGCACCAGGGTGTTCTCGATGTTGTTGTGGTAGTACTCGACGGGCTTGCTCACCGACTCGCCGACGGCCTTAAAGCCGGCAAAGTGGATGACGCGGTCGATCTGATGGGTATCGAAGATCTTGTTCATCGCATCGCGGTCGAGCACGTTGGCCTCGTAGAAGGTGAGGTTCTTGGCGGCCTCGTCGCCCACGATGGTCTTGACGCGGTCGACGGCGACGGCGCTGGAGTTGGAGAGATCATCGACGATGACGACCTGGTAGCCACCCTCGAGCAGCTGAACGACGGTGTGCGAGCCGATAAAACCGGCGCCACCGGTAACGAGGACGCAGGTGTCTTTGGGGTCGAGTGCTTTGGACATGTAGTCTCCTATCGAATCAGGAACACTTCTTCAGGGGAGTATAGCGCAGGCAGGGACGCCCAAATCGTGCGCTGTAGGAAAAGCAGAGGATTGTGCTAACGTACTCATCAGAAGAGCTTGCGTACGCATAACCTGATCTTTGGCATTTGCTTGCGAGCCGCTGACCTTGTAGTTTCCTGCCGTTCGTGGAAATCGTTGGGACGCGCCATATGTACGCTAATATGTATGAGTTGAGCGACATATAAATAAACATGTAACGGAGTACATATGTCACCAAACAGCGATTCCATCCTTTCCCAGGAGCTCTCGCGCCGCGCTGCCCTCAAGGCCCTGTTCGGCGCCGCTTCTGCGGCAATTCTTTTTGGCCTGCCCGCTCGCGCCCATGCGGCGGAGGCTTCCAAAGAAACCACCGATAAACTGAATGCCGCCCAGGCCCAGCTCGACGAGGTTCAGGCCCAGCTCGACAGCATCGCAAATGAGTATGCGGCGCTGGCCAACAAGAATGCTCAGACCCTCAACGACATCGAGAATGTCCAGGGCAAGATTGACGACACGCAGGCCCAGATCGATGAAAAGAAGGCCGAGCTCAAGAAGAAGCGCAACGACCTTTCCGATCGCGTGGCCGCCAGCTACAAGTCCGGCGGCACGAACATCCTCTCGCTGCTGCTGGCCTCTGGCTCGTTTGAGGAACTCGTCGCCAACGCGCATTACGTTGAGAAGATCAACAAGAGCGACCGCGATGCCATCGAGGACATTCAGACCATCCAGGAAGAGCTCGATGCGCAAAAGACCGAGCTTGAGTCGCAGAAAGCTGACTTAGAGAAGCTCAAGGACCAGCAGACTGCTCAGATGCAGGATATGCAGGCCAAGCAGCAAGAAGTCCAGACTGTGCTGAACGGTCTTTCCGACGACGTCAAGGAGCTCATGGCTCAGCGCGATTCCGAGATCCTCGCTGCCGCCCAGGCCGAGGAGGCTGCTAGGAAGGCTGCCGCTGCCGCGGCTGCCGCGAACAAGAACAATTCCTACTCGGGTGGTTCAAGCTCGGGTGGCGGATCGTATGCGCCCGGAACCCCGCAACAGAATGCCGGCTCGGGCAAACAGCAGGCCGTCGTCAACGCGTGCTACTCCACGCCTTCGCCGGGTCAGAACTGGTGCGCGGCGTGGGTTACCAATGTCTTCCGTAACGCCGGCGTTGGCTACTTTGGCGGCAACGCCTGCGACATGTTCAACGCCTGGTGCTATAGCTCCGATCGCTCGGCGCTGCAGGTGGGCATGATCGTGGCCGATTCCTCGCACAGCGGCACGGGTGCTCCGGGCCTTATCTACGGTCATGTGGGTATCTACGTTGGCGGCGGCATCGTTATGAGCAACGAGGGTGCCATTACGTCTAAGTCGCTTGATTCGTTTATTAGCTTCTATGGTACTGGCTCTGGCGTGCGTTGGGGCTGGCTTGGCGGTATTGCGCTGTCGTAAAGCCGACTGGGCCGCGTGCCCGCCCGCAATATATTTGATTGCCTGCTCGGGCAGTCCTGCGCAAGACGAAGGCCACATTAAGTGGCCTTCTTTGCGTGCGGAACTC
>OFMU01000408.1_pt1 | contig 29647 bp, 20 predicted proteins | sample 1541861 | NCBI WGS metagenome assembly OFMU01 (sample SAMN04209238, study PRJEB22552) | human gut metagenome | biome: gut; material: feces | host: Homo sapiens | place: USA: Oklahoma
TTTCTGCTTTCATTATCTTCACCCTTCTTTATTTTAGCAGATTTTAGCTCGCTTGGCTAGATGTTAAGTTAATGACATTGCAGCTGCCCCTGTTTAAAGGATGCCCTGCCCCTTTGTCCTTTCGGGACATTTCCCCACACTGTGGGGAATCACCCTCGCCGAGCTGAGCCAGCTCGACCGCAGTTGTCTGTGGCTCGTTCCTTGCAACCAATACAGAAAAACATTTTTTGATTTCTCCACAAAAAATGACTGCTTGCCAAAATAAGTTTCTCTTGACAGTCTTTGCTGCATATGTTATAATGCAAGTACAACCAACCGACATATTAGAAAGGATGAAAGTTCATGAAAAATAGAAAAACAGGAAAAGCCATCGCCGCTGCTGCCATGTTGACCATCGCAGCAATGACCATGCCGATGCAGACCGTTTCTGCGGAAGATATTGTTGACGACCCTTACAACGTTGTTGTATTGGGTGACAGCATCAGCACCGGTTATGGGCTGGAGGATTCCAGCAAGTCCTATGTTTCCGTTCTGGAACATCATATGAATCAGAAAGTCACCAATCTTGCAAAGGATGGCACAACTTCTTCGGAACTGCTCCAGTCGTTGCAGGGGGATAGCACCATGCAGAGTGCAGTTGCTGGGGCTGATATCATTGTAGTCACCATCGGTGCAAACGATATTTTGCAGCCGGTTCTGAATAATGATGTGGTGAAAGTAGACGATTATGACAACGTTTATGATCTGGCGAATGCCATCAAGGATAATCAGATCGCATTCCAGAAGTATTTGAGAGCCACTATGCCGACTGCGGTTGCCAATGCAAATACCAACATTGACAGCATTATTTTGCAGTTGAAGAGCACAAACGATCATGCAAAGCTGATATTTCAGACGGTTTATGACCCGTTGAGTGTTGATCAGGACGATACAGGATTGTCTACCAACGCACTTTCTATGTTGAGTGCATTTTCGAATGGGCAAATGTATCAGTATTTGAATGGAAGTGCCAACGGTGGAACGTATATTTCAGTTGGCTTGAACCAGAATTTGCAGACCCATGCACAGAATGGAGAAATCTATTTGGCAGATGTCTATAACATATTCCTGCACCACGCTTGGACAAATGTCAATATTGCAAATGCAGACGTGCACCCGACGGTTGCTGGTCATGCAGCAATTGCAAACTTGCTGATTGAAAGCGGCTATTTCCCGAGTGTTGCAAATATTGATGGTGATATTGATGGCGATGAAAAGATTGATGTTTCCGATGCAGTTGCTGTTCTGACGGAATATGCACGGATTGCAGCAGGTAATGAAGCACAGTTTAATCCTGCACAGAAAAAGAGTGCGGATGTCAATGAAGATGGCATGTTGGATGTTTCCGATGCCGTTGGCATTTTGATTTATTATGCAAAGCAGGCTTCCGGACAGACACCGTCTTTCAGCTAAGGAATTATCGGAATTAGAACGAAAACCGTTCGATTTTGCGGAAAAGTACCGTAGAATCGAGCGGTTTTTTTGTGAAAAAATGTGAAAAACAGAATCCATCTGTGTTTAACGATGTTTTCCATCTACTATCATAAATTTATCACATTCCAGCGTATAATATTAAACATAGAGCAAAGAACAAGACAGACCGATGCAGAACAGCAGCGGTTTTCAATAGAAAGGAAGATTCTTATGTATGAACGGGAACAGGACATGATGAAAAACGAATCGAACAACACAGCAGCTTCTGCGTCGAATCAGCCGGAATCTACTGTAAACAATCAGAATCCTTACAGCACATCTGCTGCAACGGGCAGCACCACACCGAATGGTTATGGTTATACTACTAATAGTAGTACCAACCCAACCACTGGCTATACTGGAAATACTTCCTCTGATACACAGTCGCAGCAGCAGGGTTATAGCTACGTCAATTATTATTCCAATCCGAACGCTCCGGTGCAGGCATCCGGCAGCGGCAAACCGCCGAAGAAAAAGAATCACTTCTGGATGAAAGCGGTTGCATTTGTTGCAGCGATGGCAATTGTCTCCGTTGGTTCGATTGGCATTTATAACGGCGTTCATAATTCCAACAAGCTGGTAGCAGCTGAAAGCAGTACTTCTGCTTCGGATTCCACCGATACCACAGCCAATACCACAGCACAGGATAGCAGCAGTAAAGCACAGAGCACAACCGTAAAGGGTGATGCTGCAAAGAGCTGGATTGAATTGGCGTCTGGTACAAATGCAATGTCCATCAGCGACATCGTTAAGAAAGTAGCACCATCGGTTGTCGGTGTTCAGGCAACTTTTAAGATGCCGAACAACTACAATAGTTATAATTATGGTTTTGGAATGTTCGGAAATGGTAACAGCGGAAATGGTGATAATTCCGGTTCAATGACCGGTGTCGGAACCGGCATCATCATGCGGGAAGATGGCTACATTGTCACAAATGCCCATGTCATCTATGATTCGGAATATGGCTGCGGCGAAGCAACTGCCGTAGAAATCCGGATGTCCGATGAAGAAACCACTTATGATGCAAAGGTCGTTGCATATGATATTGAAACCGACCTTGCTGTTTTGAAGGTAGACCAGACTGGTTTGACTGCTGCGGAATTTGGCGACAGCGACCAGTGTCAGGTTGGCGATGCGGTTGTTGCAATCGGTAACCCGTTGGGTCTGGAACTCCAGAACACGGTTACTTGCGGGATTATTTCCGCACTGAACCGGAAAGTTACCATCAACGACAAAACTATGACGCTGATTCAGACCGATACCGCCATTAATAATGGTAACTCTGGCGGCCCATTGATTAACAGTTCCGGTCAGGTTGTCGGCATCAACTCTGCGAAGATGTCCTCTAGCGTTTCTTCCAGTGGTGCAACCATTGAAGGTATCGGCTTTGCAATCCCGATGACAGAAGCACGGGAAATTGTAGATGATTTGATCAACTATGGCTATGTTACCGGCAGACCGCAGCTGGGTATCAGCTGTCAGGATGTTTCCGAAGCCGTTTCTCAGGCATATAACTTGCCAATCGGTGCATATGTTATCAGTGTAACCGATGGAGGTGCAGCAGCAGAAGCTGGTTTACAGGTCGGCGATGTCATTACTGCCATCAACGACAACAAGATTGAAACCACAGAAGAGCTGAATAACTATAAGAATGAATATAATGCTGGTGACACGGTCACCCTGACCATTGTACGCAACGGACAGGAACAAAAAGTTTCTGTCGTTCTTCAGGAAGTACAGCAGAAAAAACAATCCTGATGAAGTATCACGGACAGTGAAAGCTTTCCTGCCAATGCCAAAAGCTGGGCATCTGGTCGGAAATTTTCAAATGCTTTCTTCATACATTCTCCTTATTATTTTTCCAACACAGGCAGCCTGCAAAGTCTTTTTGCAGGCTGTTTGTGTTTTTTGTGAAAAATGACGGAAAGAGCCAATTCTGAAAACACGACTTTCACAAGGTGCACACAAAACTTCAGTTGAAAGCCTGTTGAAAGGTGTTGAAAACGGTTGAAAATTGTGTAAAAGCTACAAATACGGGCGGAATTTCCACCTAATAATTTTAAAAAAAATCAGGGCAGAGGCTTGACATTCCCGACAGAATGTGTTAGAATACTTTATGTAAATCGTTTACGGCGGTTTATGCACCCATGCCGTAAAGGATCGCGTGAGTCCAAGCATTCATGGAACATTCGGTTATTTCAGTTCTGCGAAATCCGGTTACATGGAAACAGAAACAGGGCAGTTTAATAGTGAGGGGAAATGAGACTGCACAAATGCAATCACGTCTGTGCGTCAGCTTGGACGGCCGCAAAAAAATTGAATGAAGAGAGGGAAATGTGCAATGAAGAAGGTATTCAATAAAGTCATTGCAATTGCAGCAACTGTTCCGCTGGCTCTGACACAGGGCTTCGCAGTGATGGCAAATGCTGCAGACGCAACCACCATCAGCGTGGAAAGAGTACTGGAAATTAAACCACAGGAGCTGGAGTCCGATTGGGCAAAGCTCGTAGAAGGTGCACTGATTGATTCAGAAGGTAAGAGCTTTGAACTGAATGTTGCAGATATCATTGATTCTGCTGATTTCTCGGATAAGAATGCTGCTTATGTAGAAAAAGTACAGAAGTGCATCGTTGGTAATCCAAGCGTAAAGATTAAAAATAGCGTTGCAGTTATGACCGCACAGGTTGATGCAACCAGCTATGTACAGAGCAACATCATTGATGCCATCAAGAAGGAATTGACCAAGCAGGGTGCAGCTTCCATCATCGATGACATTGATTTCAGCATGCTGGAAAAGAAGGGTACTTTTACTGCTGCCGTTGATGGCGATAGCATTGAAAATACCGCAGCCAATAAGGCAGCTGGTACTGCAAACACCATTCGGGTAAAGGGTGCTGTTTTCGTAGATAGCGAAGGCAACCAGGTTGCAACATATGCTGATGCAAAGGCTTATGCTGCAAGCACCGTTCAGAAGTTGAAGGTTGAATTGACCAAGAAGGCTGCTGCTGCTGGTGTAGAAGTCAATCTCGACAGCTTGCTGGCTACTTATCAGAAGAAGGTAGAAAAGGCATTCTCTTATGTTGACAAGGCAATCGCTGCATCTGCACACGAAAAATTCGCTACTGCAGATGAAACACTGGCTTGGATCAAGGCACAGAAGGAAAAGAAGACCACACGGTTTGACGTTCCGGGCAGTGTCGCAGACCTCGCAAAGTATGGCAATACCCTTGATAAGGCAGTTGCAGAAATCAACAAAGCTTTCCAGAAGGTAAATGTTGATTATACTGTAGCAGTTAGCATGGACGATGTTACAAGCCTGCTGAATAGCGGTTCTGATTTCACCGTCGATGCAGATGCTGACACCAATGTTTATACCGTAACCTTTAAGGTTCCGGATACCGATGTAGATGCAGATTACTTCAGCACCGTTGAAGGAATTGAAAAGTATTATGCAGCACATCCGGATCAGGCTGAAACAGATGGCGTAACAGATGCTGATTACAGCCAGCTCGTTTATGATTCTTCTTACAAGCTGGTAACCGCACAGGGCGATGCAGATAATGATACACTTGCAGGCGTTCCGAGTGGCTACTTCAATGTGGAAAGAATCATCAAGTTCAAGGATAAGGCCACAACTACTACCACAACAGATATTAGTGGCACAACCACCACAGACGTATCTGGTACAACCACCACAGACGTATCTGGTACAACGACCACAGACGTAAGCGGCGGTACAACCACCACTGACGTAAGCGGCGGTACAACGACCACAGACGTATCCGGTGGCACAACGACCACTGATGTAAGCGGCGGTACAACCACCACAGACGTATCTGGCGGCACAACCACCACCGATGTGAGCGGTGCAACCACCACTACAACAACCGGCACTGGTGACAGCGAAACCACAACGACTACCACCACAACAAACACCGGCACAATCACTCCAGTTGGTACAACCACACTGGAAGTGGAAGTAAACCCGACAAACTTCTACTTCTCCGTAGATGAACGGGAACTGAAGCCGTCTGACTTGTTCAGCAAGTTCGATATCGTGGACGAAGATGGTACACACTTCAATGCTCTGGAATTGGGTGCAGTTACCCTCGACAAGACCACACCGAAGGAAATCTTCGATGCAGAAGGCAAGCCATACTGCGTAACAGAAGTAAACGCTTACTTCACTGACCCGACAAAGGCAGATGCTGAACCGGTTGCAGCTCCGGTAAATCCGACTGTATACATTGGCGTTAAGGGCGATACCGACCTGAGCGGTCTGGTAGACGTACCGGATGCAGTTGCAGTTCTGACTTATACTGCAAAGATTGCAGCTGGTCAGGAAGGTGTTGTCTTCAATGAAGATGAAAATCTGAATAAGTTTGTATTCTTCCTGGCTGATATCGATACAGAATCGAAGGAAGGCAAGAACGACGGCAACAAGTTGATGGCAACAGAAGATGCTGTATACATGCTGACTTACACTGCAAAGACTGCAGCAGGTCAGGAACCGACATGGCCGGACGTAGTTCCGTCCCTGAAGTCTTTGGAAGGTTCTATCTGGTACGAAGGCTAAGCATTAAAATTTACAGATAAGGTAAAAGTGCGGTGTCTGGGACACCGGACACCGCATAATTTATATTTGAAAGGAAAATAGAAAAATGAAAAGTACATTTAAGAAGGCACTGGCAGCTGTTTCCGCAGCAGCAGTAGTTGCAACTTCTGCCGCTGTTTTCACTGCTGTTCCAGCACAGGCAGTAAATACTCCTTCTATTGGACAGGTTACTGTTACAATGGATGAACTGCAGAGCAGCAATTATCTGGTAACTGTTCCGGTTAGCATTTATGGCAACACAGACGGTTGGGACTCTATTGCATTTGGTCTGCAGTGGAACACAGACGAACTCACTTATTCTAAGTGCGTATCTGGCGGAAGCATCGCAAACGCTATGTTTACTGATGGTATTCAGGTAAGTGGTTCTGGCTTCCAGCTGAATCCGGCTGGTATCGGCGGATGGATTACTTATGCAACCACTCCGACAGGCGATGGTCCGACCTATGTAACTGGCGATGATCCTGTTATCAACATTACCTTTAAGGTAACAGAAAATGCACAGCCGGGTGACATCTACTACATCGACGGACTGGAACGGTCTTATGATGGTGCTTATGTTCCGAAGGTTACTCACGGTAGTGAAGTTGTAACTGGTGCTCCTTCTCAGGGTTATATCCAGATCGAAGGCGTACAGACCACCACAACTGAAGCTACTACAACCACTACTACTACAACTACCACCACAACCACCACTACTACAACGACTACCACAACAACCACTACAACTGCTAAGCCGACTACCACTACCACAACTACCACCACAACTGCTAAGCCGACCACAACAACTACTACCACTACTTCTGCTGCAGCAACTACCACCACTACAACTACCACAGCAGCAGCTACCACCACAAAGGCAGCTACCACCACAAAGGCAGCTCAGCAGACCACTAAGAAGAACACTGGTTCTACCAGCTCTCCGAAGACTGGCAGCATGATTCCGGTTGCAGGTGCTGTTGCAGCAATCGCAGTAATCGGCGGTGTTGCTCTGGTTTCCAAGAAGAGAAAGTAAGAATCTCTGATTCCGAATCATCTTCCGAAGAAAACAGATAAAATTTAAGGAAGTCATCCATTCAATTACAAGTGGGATTGGACAAAATCTTTACAAGTAAAGAATTTGGATTGCGGAAACAAGAGGGCATACTTCGCAAGAAGTGTGCCCTTTTTGTTCACCCCTTTTCTCCTGCCTGCATAAAATGAAGTACACCCATTCTTTGAGAATGGGCGAAAATCCGGAACAAAAGGAGGGAATGCAAGATGCAACAATTGCTGCAAATTTTGGTGGCTGGCGGTGACCGCCGCCAACAATATGCCGCCCAAAAACTTGCCGAGTCGCCGCAGCTTTCCGTGACGACAATCGGATTTTCTCAGTCAGATTCTGAAACATTACCAGAATTTGATGTTCTCGTCCTGCCCATTCACACGACAGCCGAATCTGTGCCGTCCAAAAATGGGAACTTGTCGCTGCCCGAATTGCTGTCCCATGTGAAAAAAGGCGGTCTGGTGTGCGGCGGCGTACTCCCCGAAGCTGTTTGCCGGATGTGTCAAGAACAAGAACTGTGTTTTTGCGATTATTTTCAGCGGGAGGAACTCTGTCTGGCAAATGCCGTTCCAACTGTAGAGGGAGCAATTCAAATTGCCATCTCAGAACGGGAAACAGTACTCTGCGGCAGCTCTGTTCTCGTCATCGGCTACGGCAGAATCGGAACAATCATGGCAGAGCGTTTGCAGGGCTTGAAAGCAGATGTCACCGTTGCGGCTCGCAGCTGCAAAGATGCGGAACGCTGTGCGGCAAATGGTCTGAAATGGATGCATCCGTCTGAAATTGCTGCCCGTGCAGGGAAATTTGACTGGTTCTGCAACACCGTTCCAGTTCTGATGCTGGACGAAACAGCCCTGTCCAACATGAAACCAGATGCACTGGTGATTGACCTGGCATCGAAACCGGGCGGAACGGATTTTGATGCTGCAAAACGCCTGCATCGTCAGGTAGTCTGGGCGTTGGGGCTGCCGGGAATCACTGCACCGAAAACCGCTGGAGCAATCATTGCGAAAACCATCTTCCATATTTTACAGGAGAGGGGACTCGCAGATGAAGGAAACAATTGGTAAACGCATTGGATTTACGGTAACAGGGTCGTTTTGCACCTTTTCTGCTGCGTTTGCAGAGGCAGAACGACTGGTGGCGGCAGGTTACAGCTTAACGCCGATTTTCTCAGAACATGCCGCTAGCATTGATACCCGTTTTGGGAAAGCTGTGGAACAACGAAAAAAATTGGAGCAGATTTGTGGAAAACCTGCCCTGTTGACGATTTCAGATGTAGAACCGTTAGGACCAAAAGACCGCTTGGATGCGTTGCTTGTTGCCCCTTGCACCGCCAACACCATGGCAAAATTGGCGATGGGCATCACGGATACCACCGTGACCATGGCAGTGAAATCCATGCTGCGGAACGAAAAGCCAATTATTCTGGCTCTGGCAACCAATGACGCTTTGCGGGCATCGGCGAAAAATCTGGGCTTGCTGTTGAATACGAAAAATTATTATTTCGTACCGCTGCGGCAGGATGCTCCCGTCAAGAAACCATCGTCTTTGGTGGCTGATTTTACCCAGATTTCCGACACCGTTGCAGCGGCTTTGGGTGGACTGCAAATTCAACCAATGTTTATACAAAATCTATAAAATCTAAAAACCACCATGCTATACTATCAAGGAAGTGACCGCCTGTTTCTCCATCACCAAACGGGCGGTTCTTATTTTGGAGAATGGCAGTCGTTCGGCTGTCAAAAAAAAGGAGTACGAACATATGGCAGGAATTATTTTACAGCAGGCAATTATTATGCTCATTCTGAATGTGGTCGGAATGATTGCATACTACACCGGCATTGTCAGCCGAGAGGGCGGCAAGCAGCTTTCCAATGTCGTGTTGGAAATTGTAACGCCAGTCATCATCGTGCATGCTTACTTAGAGGAGGAATATGATTCCCGTCTGGTTGTGAATTTGCTGCTGACGTTTGTGCTGGCGGCAGCTTCTTATGTCATCGCCATTTTGATTTCCATGCTGTGTTTCCGTGGAAAATCCGTCGGAAAGTTAGCACCGATTGAGCGATTTTCTGCAACATATAGCAACTGCGGCTTCATGGGCATTCCGCTGGCAAGTGCACTGTTCGGGGCAGAGGGTGTTTTCTATGTCACTGCGTTTCTGACGATTTTCTTCTTGTTCTCGTGGACACACGGTGTCATGCAGCTGACACAGACCAAGGATTTCAAAAAGGCATTGAAAGTGTTGCGTTCGCCAACGGTTATCGGTATCGCCATTGGGTTGATTCTGTATTTTGTACAGCTTCCAATGCCGGGCTTGCTGATGGATACTATGGGCTATATTTCCGACTTGAATACACCGCTTGCGATGATTGCATCGGGTGTCAGCGTGGCACAGGCGAATTTGCTGGGAGCATTGTGTACAAAGCGGATTTATTGGGTCAGCTTCGTGAAATTGCTGGTGATTCCGCTGGCAGTCATGGCAATGTGCCTCTGCCTGCCGTTTGTATCTATGGAAGTGCGGACGGTTGTTTTGCTGCTGACAGCTGCTCCAGCTGCTGCAATGTGCACATTACAGTGCCAAGTACATGGCTTAAATGACATTTATGCTTCTCAAATTTTTGCAGCAACAACGATTCTCTCTATGGCAACCATGCCACTATTAATTCAGATTTTCAGTATGTTAACTTAAAAAGAGCGGAACAAACATGAACATTTTCCCTATTTTTCAATAAGATGTAAATTTTCATCAGAAAGTCTCCACAGAAACTTGCAAAATCCGGTTGAAATTGTTAAAATAATAGTATTGATTTAAATCGATAAAAGATTGCATCAATAGAAAGAAAGGAAATTGTGAATTGAGGGGGAGCGAATCCGCAATGTGGAAACCAGTCATTGCCCGACAGATGGAACGAAAGTGGATGTATTTGCAGGTATTGCAGTTGATTCAGCAATACGGAGCAATTTCTCGTGTGGAGATTGCCAACAAACTGCATATGACAAGAGCATCCGTGACGCTGCTGATTCATGAGATGATGGAAAAGGGCGTTTTAGAAGACATCGGAACCTGTCCAACCTCGGAGGGGAAAGGCAGAAGAAAATTATTGATGGATGTGCATCCTTCTCGCTGGCTGCTGATTGGTATTTCCATTCAGGGGAATCATTTGGTGGTTGGACTGACAACCTTGGGCATGAATACGCTAGAAAAGCAGTGCATTCCGTTTCCAGTGCTGCAGGCTTCATGGGTATCTGTGCAGGAACAAATGATTATAACGGTTCGCCAGATTTTGAAGAGCAACTATATTGAGGAATCGCAGATTTTGGGCTTGGGTGTTGGGTTGATGCCCAGCGTCTTGCAGCACTTCTTTCCGGATGCAACTAGGCAGGAACAACAAATGACAGAATTGCAGCAGATATTGAGAGATGCCCTGCACGTTCCGGTCTTCTGGGGAAATGCATTGCCGTCTATGGCGGTATATTGCCTGTATCAGAAACCAAAGCAGGAAATTATTGCGTTATTCTGTGCAGATGGGGCGGATTATTACGTTTCTATCGTCTGTCGCTCGCATGCTATGGAATGCCTGAATAGTAAGCCGATTTCTATGCAGGGATTGCCGCTTTCTCCAAATCAAACTGTGGGCGACTTGCTGACGCCAGTTGCATTGCAGCAGCGAGTAAAGCCGTATTATAGTGCGGAGCAAACGCCAGTCTTGTATGACCTGACAGGCGGAAAGCTGGAAACGATGACGCTGCCGGATTTGTTTACTGCAGCCTGTGCAGAGGGTAAGGACTTTGACCCGATTCTGTCGGACTTGATGGAAGAGATGATGCAGCAGTTTTGTCAGTTCTGGAGCAGCATTCTGGTGATGTATCCGATTGAGCAGCTTTATTTGTATCGCCCTGATTTTACCTTGCCGCACTGGCAGGAAATTTATCGGTATGCGAAGCAATATATGAAGCCGGAGTTGGCTGCAAAGTTATCCTGCGGGGATTTGACAGAAAAATGTCAGTATGCAGGCGGTGTGTTTTATGCATTGGACGGCGGTATTTTTAAGCTTTGTACCGCAGAAGAACAAAAAACATCGGAGTAAAAATAAGATTTCATAGAGAAAACAGTCGATTTGCTGGAAAACAGACCTGCTGTTTTCTCTTTTTTTAAAATTTTTGTTTTTTCTACACGAATACTTGCAAGCGAGAGAAAGGTATGTTATAATAAGACCGTAGCAAATTTGCAGGGTTCGACAAAAACCGTGCACATGGAAGATTGCAGAAAGGAGTAGAATTTCCGAACGGAAATTCACACGCAAACAATGAGATTACAGGAAAAGAATCATGCGGAGTTGGAGGCATTTCAGGCAGAATGTCAGCAGGCATACAAGCAGTTTCAGGCAGAAAATCTGAAACTGGATATGTCCAGAGGCAAGCCAGCACCAGCACAGTTGGAATTGAGCATGGGCATGATGGATTGCCTGAAGAAGGGCGATTATCGGGCTGAAAACGGTCTGGACTGCCGGAACTACGGGGTTCTGGATGGACTGCCGGAAACAAAGGCATTCTTTGCACCGATGCTGGGCGTAAAGCCGGAAGAAATTATTGTATACGGAAACTCCAGCCTGAACATTATGTACTGGGTAATGTCTGTTGCAATGACCAACGGTGTTTTGGGTGGCACACCATGGGGCAAACTGGATCATGTGAAGTTCCTGTGTCCGGTTCCGGGATATGACCGCCATTTTGCAGTAACGCAGTTCTTTGGCATGGAACTGATCAATGTGCCGATGAACGAAGATGGCCCTGATATGGACATTGTAGAAAAGCTGGTTGCAGAAGATGACAGCATCAAGGGAATCTGGTGCGTGCCGATGTACTCCAATCCGGGCGGGGTCGTATATAGCGATGAAGTGGTAAAGCGGTTTGCAGTACTGAAGCCGAAGGCAGCAGATTTCCGGATTTTCTGGGATAATGCATATTGTGTACACCATCTGGTTGACAATCCGCCGGTACAGGCAAACCTGCTGGAAGAAGCAAAGAAGGTTGGCAACGAAGATATTTGCTATATGTTCGCATCCACTTCTAAAATTACGTTCCCGGGCAGCGGAATTGCAGTGATGGCAGCCAGCGAACGAAACTTGGCAAGCCTGAAGAAGTCCCTGGGCTTTGCAACGATTGGTTTTGATAAGATGAACCAGCTGCGGCATCTGCGGTTCTTTGGCGGCAAGTTTGAAAACCTGCTGGAACACATGAAGAAGCACAAGGCGTTGATCGCACCGAAGTTTGCAATTGTTGTGAATACGCTGGAAAAGGAACTGGGCGATTTGGGCATTGCAACTTGGTCGAATCCAAAGGGCGGCTACTTCATCTCCTTCAATCAGAAGGGTTGTGCAAAGCGGATTGTACAGCTTTGTAAGGATGCTGGTGTCGTTCTGACGGGTGCAGGGGCATCGTTCCCATATGGCGTAGACCCAGAAGATGAAAACATCCGGATTTCTCCGACATTCCCAACCGAAGAAGAACTGCAAAAGGCAATGGATGTCTTTGTATGCAGTGCAAAGCTGGCAGCAGCAGAACAGTTGCTGGCTGACTAATTAGAACAGAAAAACGATAAAAATAACACCGCTGCGGATGGCATTACAACCTCCGCAGCGGTGTTTTGTGTTTCAGAATGATGAAATGATTGATTTTACTGTTTGCATTCTGCCTGAACAGCTTCAAATTCTTCTACCAGTTCCTGTTCTGGTGCTTTTGTCAGCAGTGAAACAATAACAATGGCAGCCAGAGCCACGATAAAAGCTGGCAGCAGTTCATATAGATCCCATGCTCCGCCCAGCGGACGAACGAGGAACTTCCATACAAATACCATGATACCGCCGGCAACCAGCCCAGCCAAAGCTCCCCACTTGTTGGAACGCTTCCAGAACAGGGCACACAGCATAACAGGCCCAAAAGTTGCACCAAATCCAGCCCATGCAAAGGATACGATATGGAAAACAGAGCTGTCCGGATTCCATGCGATACCGATGGAAATCACAGCGATAATCAGCAGAACGGCACGGGCTGCCAGCATGGCAGTCTTTTCCGAAAGCTTGATGCCGAACACGCCTTGCAGCAGGTTTTCTGACATACTGGAGGATGCTGCCAGCAGCTGAGAGTCCGAAGTAGACATCGTGCAGGCAAGAATTCCGGCAAAAATCAGACCAGCAAACAATGCAGCCACAACGCCATGTTCACTAATCAGCGTTGCAATCTTCATGATAACGGTTTCAGACTCTGCACTGAAATTGTCCGGATTGTCGCCCAGTACGGAAATTGTACTGTTGGTCATCAAGGTTTTTCCAATGAAACCAATCAGAATGGCAATGCCCATGGAGATGACAACCCAGATAGAGGCAATTCTACGGGAAGTCTTGATTTTTCTGCTGTCCTCAATTGCCATGAATCGCAGCAGAATATGCGGCATTCCGAAATAGCCAAGTCCCCAAGCCAAGGTAGAACAGATGGTCAGAATGTTGTACGGCTTTGCGGAATTGGTTGTAATATCATAGGTGTGGTTGAAGGAAAGATAGCCCGGCAGAGCCTTTGCATTTTCCATGACAACGTCAATACCGCCAGCCTTGACAATGCCAAAGACAACTACCATGACCAGTGCAACGGTCATAATAATACTCTGGAGCAGGTCGGTTGTGCTGGCAGCCAAAAATCCGCCGATGCTGGTATAGGCAATGATGATTACAGCACTTAAAATCATCGCAGCGTGATAATTCATCCCGAACAGCGTCTGGAACAGCTTTCCGCAGGCGGAAAAACCAGATGCAGTATATGGCACAAAGAAAATCAAAATAATGATAGCAGAAATGCCCATCAGGAAATGTTTGTTATCGTGATAGCGGTTCGAGAAAAAGTCTGGAATTGTAATCGAGCCGTTGTGCTGAGAATAAATTCGCAGCCGTTTTGCGACGAACAGCCAGTTGAGATATGTGCCGATTGCCAGACCAATGACTGTCCAGCCGACATCGGCGAACCCAGTCAGCAGTGCCAGACCTGGCAAGCCCATCAGCAAATAGCTGCTCATGTCAGAGGCTTCCGCACTCATGGCGGTGACGATTGGCCCCAGCTTTCTGCCGCCTAGGTAGAAATCGCTGGTGTCTTTATTTTTTTTGGATGCGAGAATGCCGACTACAATCATTAAAATCAAGTATGCAACGATGGTAATCAACATACAAATGAGGTTGGATTTCATGAATTTGATACTCCTTTATTTTTCCGGTTGATGATGGGGTGAGGCAGGTTTATTTCTGGTTTTCCTTTTTCCAGTCCAGAAATTCTTCATAAGTGCCTTGTCTGTCCAGACAGCCGTCTGGTGTGATTTCAATGATGCGGTTTGCAACCGTCTGCAAAATTTCGTGGTCGTGTGAGGACAGAATGACAACGCCCTTGAATGCGGTCAAGCCATTGTTTACAGCCGTAATGCTTTCCAAGTCCAGATGGTTGGTCGGGCGGTCTAACAGCAACACGTTAGAATGATACAACATCATTCGAGAGAACATGCAGCGGACTTTTTCCCCACCAGACAAAACCTTGACCGGCTTATAAATATCATCGCCGGAGAACAGCATTCTACCGAGGAAGCCTCGGAGATAGGTTTCAGTTTCATCTGTTTTGGAATACTGCCGAATCCAATCCAAAATGGAAAGGTCACAGTCGTTGAAATAAACAGAGTTATCCACAGGGAAGTAGGAAGTCGAAGTGGAAACGCCCCACTTGAATGTACCTTCGTCTGGCTGTTCTTCTTCCATTAGGATTTTGAACAGCATGGTGATTGCCTGTTCACTTTCACCGATGAAGGCAACTTTGTCCGTACGGCTCAGGGTAAAGCTAACATTGTTCAGCAGTTTCACGCCGTCTACCGTCTTGGAAATGCCGTTGACCTGTAACACTTCTTTTCCCAGTTCCCGATCCATGTCGAATCCAATAAATGGATAGCGGCGGCTGGAGGCTGGCAGCTGTTCCACAGTGAGGTTGTCAAGCAATTTCCGGCGGGAGGTTGCCTGACGGGATTTGGATTTGTTGGCAGAGAACCGCTCGATAAAGGTTTTGAGTTCCTTAATCTTTTCTTCAGTCTTTTTGTTCTGCTGGCGAATCATCCGCTGCATCATCTGGCTGGACTCATACCAGAATTCATAGTTGCCGACATACATTTTAATTTGCGTATAGTCGATGTCAACAATGTGCGTGCAGACGTTATTCAAAAAATGGCGGTCATGGGAAACCACAATGACCGTTCCGAAATATTCAGAAAGAAAGTCCTCCAGCCAGGTAATGGCATCAATGTCCAAATGGTTGGTCGGTTCGTCCATGAGAATGATGTCCGGATTGCCGAACAGTGCCTGTGCGAGCAGGATTTTCACCTTTTCGTTACCGGAGAGGTCGCCCATGGTCTGGTACAGCAAATCTTCGGAAAGTCCCAGTCCTTGCAGGAGCTTGGAAACATCCGATTCCGCTTCCCAGCCGTTCAGTTCTGCAAATTCGGCTTCGAGTTCCGCCGCATGGTTGCCGTCCTCTTCCGAGAAGTCCGGCTTTGCATACAGGGCATCTTTTTCCTGCATGATGGCATAGAGCCGTTCATTGCCCATAATCACCGTGTCGAGAACAGTATAGGCATCATAGGCGAAGTGGTCTTGCTTCAAAACGCTCATCCGGAGTTCTTTCGGGATGGTAACTTCTCCGGTTGTGGGCGGCAAGACACCGCACAGAATTTTCAGGAACGTGGATTTTCCAGCACCATTTGCACCGATGACCCCATAGCAGTTTCCGGCGTTGAATTGCAGGTTGACGTTCTTAAAGAGGGTGTCGCCGCCGAATTGGAGGCTGACGTTGGATACAGTAATCATGAATACTCCTTTCAAAATACGAAATCAATATGATTAGTATAGCATATCTGCGGGGGAAATGCAAGCAAAGCGGCGATTTTTTCGACAAATGCAGCCTGCTTGACAGATTTTTTTCTTTGTGTTATGCTAACAGAAAAAGGGGAGATGATTTTGTGATACGTCCCAATACACCGGAACAAAAACGAATTTTGATACTTTTGAGCATTGTCATCGGGCTGTTGCTGATTGGAATTGGATGTTTTGGCGTTTTGCTGCATCAGAAATCTGCACAAGAACCGCAGCATTTCACAGCGGTTTCCATCGAGTCAACAGATTCCATTACAACAGAATTGGAGATGAAAACCCAAACGACCACTGTTTCAACAAGCATGGCAACCACAACCATTACAACAACTGTTTCAACTACTATGGAAACAACAACCATTCCAGTTTGTGCAGAGTTAGCAACCATTTTAGAAAACAATGGTTATCCACTTTCTGATTTGGGGGATAGCAAACAACTGATTGCTGTGGTTTCAAGCGGCTGCTCTGCGGTTGTTTATGGATTTTCAGCAGGGGAACAGGGCTGGCAGATGGATTTTGTATCCAACGGCTGTGTAGGAACAAATGGCGTTTCTGCAAACAGTCGGGAGGGAATTTCCTGCACACCAAAAGGGCTGTTTTCGTTGGGGTTTGCCTTTGGAACAGACCCACTTACGGATTTATCCATTCCATATCGGCAGTTGAACGAGAATTGTTACTGGGTGGATGACCCTGCTTCTCCGGTCTATAATCAGTGGCAGGAAACAAAGGAAATTAATTGGAACAGTGCGGAACATCTGATCGATTATGCAAGTAGCTATCATTATGCCGTGGTGGTGAATTATAACTGTGACCCAGTTGTTCCCGGAGCAGGCTCGGCTATTTTTCTGCACTGCACCGCAGGAGCATCCAGTACTGCCGGATGCATTGCCGTTCCAGATTCGCAGATGTGGGACATTCTGCATTGGTTACGGGAAGAAGATTTGCCGTTGATTTTAACATCCTGATACATCATCATACACATAACAAAAAAGCCCCGTATCCGTTGGGAAATATCCGCAGGATACGGGGCTTTTTCTGTACAAAATTTTGTTAGGTACTTAGTCTACGGTTACAATTTCGCCGTACAGTTCTCTCGGAGCAGATACTGCATTGGATTCATCAGTATCAATGTGCATTGCCAGTGCATAAGAATCAGAAACACGGCAAACAACATCGCCCAGGATTGCCTTTCTGCCGTCTGTATCCAGACGAACCCATACAACGTCCTTATCCTTTACGCCCATTTCTTCAGCGTCTGCCGGAGTCAAATGGATGTGACGCTTTGCAACGATAACACCTTCAGAAATTTCGATTTCGCCTGCTGGACCAACGATCTTACATGCACCAGAACCAGCAACATCGCCAGATTCCCGAATCGGAGCAACAATGCCGATAGAACGAGCATCGGTTGCAGAGAGTTCTACCTGATTTGCCTTCCGGAACGGGCCGAGGATGGAAACATTCGGCAGGGACTTCTTCGGGCCTACGATGGTAACCCGTTCTTCACTTGCGAACTGTCCCGGCTGAGAGAGCATTTTCTTAACGGTCAGTTCCTTGCCTTCGCCGAACAGGGTTGCAAATGCTTCTGCGGTCAGATGAACGTGTCTTGCAGATGTTTCTACAATAAATTTCTTTGCCATGGGAAAAACCTCCAATGATTTGATTGTTCCCTATCATTGTACTACTTTTTTGTAGTTTCGTCAATAGAATTTTGGAAATTTCGAGAAAAAGCAAGGTTTCCTTTTTGTAAAAAAATTCGCCGCTGGAAGATTTCGGAGAACTTCCAGCAGCGGATTTTCAAAAAGAAAATGTTTGATTATTCTGGAATATACGGGAGGTCATCAATTAAACGAACAACGAACCGCATGAGGTATGTGGTATCATCTTCGTTCAGATTGCTGTCTTTATCCAAGTAGCAGTTTGCATTTGCCCGTGCGGTATCCGACAATACAACCATTCCAGCCAGATACTTGTTTAATAGAATTGCATCGGTCAAAGATACAGCACCATCCAAATCAACATCCCCATAGAAGATGTCAGGGTCAATGATTGTGGAGGTTTCTGTTGTGACTGCGGTTGTAATTTCTGTTGCTGGTGTAGTGGAGCTTGCTGTAGTCGTTGCCGGAGCAGTGGTTTCTGCGGTTGTTTCTTCTGTGGTTTCAGCAGTGGTGGTAACTGTCGTTGTAGTGGTAGTTGTGGTAGCTGTTGTGGTGGTAGTTGTAACCGGGTTGTCATCCGGGGTTGTGCCGTCTGGTTCTGTACCCCAAATCAGGGTGTCCCCATCATACATTGTGATATATGGGGTATCTACCATCGCATCTTCGCCGCCCTGTGTCAGACCCTGGAACGAATAGTCGTTGGAAGCATCCCAAACGCCTTGAATGTTGTCCGGAATGGAGATACGGAACTGGCATTCGGAGCGGTGTTCAGATTGTCCGGTCGGCATGACAACGCTGCCATCTGCGAACGAAAGCTTGACATAATAGATGTTATCCTTGTAGTGAATCGGGTCGGAAATGGTCATCTTGCCCTCATCAGAAGCGTGCTGGTCATAGCCGATTCTTACAGAAACGTCGTCAATGGAATAACCAGCGTCAACCAGTTCAGAGATGTCGAAATAATAGTTGTAGGAGAGGTTTTGAATGACTCTTGCCGGCCATGCGGAATGGTTCATGGCAAATGCCTTGATTTCGGTATAGCTGCCAGCAGCCTGGTTGATGGATGCCCGCATAAAGAATTCTGTCCACTTCGGTGTTTCAGTCGGTGGGAAATCTGGGTCACTGCTGCCACCGTATTTCTGTACCATTGCACAGAGTGCAGCGGTATAGCCAGCGTTGTAGTCAATGGCAACTTCGGTATACTGATAATCGCCGATTTTATCGGAGTATTTACCAGTCTGGTCTGGGCCACCCACCAATGCACCGTACAGGGTGTGTGCATGCGGCTTTGCATCTTCGCCCTCCGTCTGTCCGATGTTGCTCCACTTGTCGTTCCATGCACCGGAAGATGTTCTGTGGTGCCATGCCTGCGGATACTTGTCGCCCATGCCAATAACATAGCTCATATCAAGGTCATTGTCGCCGAATGCATAATTCATGGTAGAATCCGCAAAATCGGTGTATTTTGTTGCAGCGGCTGCATCGTCTGCAAACAGTTCGTCTGCTGCAACATATGCCAGGAATGCAGTAGTGGTTGCATGACGCAGCGGACCCCACGGGAACAGCCATGCCAGACCATCCGGTGTGTGTGCGATTTGCTTGCCGCCGTAACCCGTTGTCCAGTATTCCAGATGTTTCCGGAACTGTTCTTTCCACTGGCTGTCGCCAGTATTCATTGCATACAGCAACATACCGCCCTGCATGGTGTCATCCCAGCAATGACCCCAAGTATATTTCATTTCAGAGGACTGTTCTTCCTTGCCCAGATTCGGGATGTAATCGGTCTTGCACAAATCCAGATAGGATTGTTCACCGGTTGCCCGATAGAGCCAGTTTGCAGCAAAGAACAAGTCGTCATAGAATGAGCTTGGCTTATAATAATTATGTTCTTCAGTATCATCGCCGATGGAGCGATTTTTGTCAGCCCGTTCAAAGCAAGCCTTTGCGTGTGCCAGATAATTGTCTGCACGGTCTGGGTCAGAATCCTTGAAACAGAGATAACCAACGGCAAGAGCCGCTGCCATCTGTCCTTCAATACAGCTGTCATTGCAGGTGTAATACGGCCGTGCATCTTCGCCCTTCATCAGCTTGAACTTCCGCATGTAAACTTCCGCAGAACCCCACCATACATGGTCGAATGCACCATCGCCAATCATGTAAACGATTTCATCGCCCAAATCACAGCTTGCAACGTAATCCAATGCCCAAGCAAGGTTGTTCTTATATTCAGTCAGTTCGCCGATTTCCTTGACACCGTCTTGATATTCCAGCAAGCCCCAACCCAGCATGGTTGCAGCATAGGCGTTGGTCAGTGTGAATTTCAGGTGGTCGCCGGCATCGAACCAGCCGCCCGGAATATAGTCGTTGACCATGCAGTCATCTCGCCAGCTGACTTCGTTCCAGTCTGGCAGCTCGCCGCATTGCTGTACCTCATAGAAAAACATCGACTTCTGTAAGGCTTCGCCGTAGTTGTAAGTGGAGTTTGTGGTGTCCGCAGCTTCCGCAGTTCCGAACAAGCCGGAGGAGGCAGAAGCTGCACTGGTGATGGCAAGAACCGCTGCACTGAGCAGGGCAATTCCTGTTTTTTTCATCAAAAATCCCATTCCTTTCCTTGTGATAAAATTCATTTGATTTTTTGTGGCAGGCAGCCGACAAAAAAGCGATTACTTTTAGTTTACCACGAGGATGTCAAAAAGTCAAGGATTTTTGTGGAAACTTTTGTAGTTGCAAACTGGATTTTGTGAAACAAAAACAGACCCTTGGTTGCCCAAGCGGTCTGTTCTTGCATGTATATGAAAGGTTTGGAAAAAGATTAAGAAGAAAGCAATTGTTAAGCAGTCGTGTTTTCGGACGGCTGTCCGCCCTGCAGCGGTGCTGGTGCACCATTTTCACCGTTTTGTTGTCCTTTGCCAAATTCACCTTGCGGTGGTTTTGGCTGTTCGCCGTCTGCAAAGGTTGGCATTTCACCGTTGTTCGGCGGTGTACCGCCTTTTCTGCCAAAGTTGCCCGGAGCGGAGCTTTGTTCGCTGCCGTCTGTCAACTGGAACGAATCTGCAACTGTTCCGCCGGAAACCGTGCCATCAGTAGCAGTTCCGTCATCGGAGAGTGTGCCGGAATATGTTCCGTCTACAATCAGCTGGCAGTTGTCCATCTGGTCGCCGTAATAAACAACATCGGAAACCGCTTTTTGTGTCTGCATACCCATCAGGACGTTGCCGTCTGCATCACAGACAGCGATGAAGTCGCCGGCATTGGCTGAAATGCTGGTTGTATAATAATGCTGTGTGCTGGGATATTCCATCATGCCACGGCTGGACAGTGCCAAGATAGAACCGCCTGTCATGGTCATATCGGTTTCAAAGTCAATCGCACCATCGCCGCCGCTGACTGGACCAGAAACAAAGACTGTTCCGCCAGTCATGGTAATACTGCCGTTGGAGTCGATGCCGTCCCCGTCCGCACAGATATAAATCGTGCCACCGCTAATGGTCAGTTCGTGGCTTTCCGCTGCGGTATCTGTGGCAGTGTTGGTGCTGGAAAGCGTTGTGGTGGTAGTCGTGGTTTCTGTTGTGGTAGTTTCATCAGCAGCAGTGGTTGTAGATGGGTCGTCCGGCTGGTTTCCGTCTGGCTGTCTCATCGGGAAGCCCATGCCCATACCAGTGTCGCCGCCTGTGTTCAGACCGTCATTGGTTGCCTGTAAAATGCGAATCGTGCCGCCTGCTAAGTTCATATCTGCTTTGGACTCGATGCCTTCGGTTGCCTGATCAATCGTAATTGAACCGTCTGTGATTGCGAAATCACCGTGGCTGCTGATGCCCTTTGCCATGGAAGAACTCAATTCCAGCGTGCCGCCGGAGCAGGTAAACGCTCCATCGCTGTGCATACAGTGGTCAGTTGTGTTTGCCTGAATCGTTCCACCTGTAATGGTCAGTGCATTTCCGGCTTTGATACCCTTGCTGCTGGCATCTTCCGCAGCAGTTGTGTTTGTGTCGGTGTCTGTAGTTGCTTCTGTATTCGTTGTGGTTGTGGTCGTTGTAACAGCCGGAGCGGTTTCTGCTGGTTGTGAACCAGTCGCATCATCCGGCTTTTCCATGGGTGCAGCCCCATCCGGACGATTACCGCCCTGCGGTGGTGTTTGTCCGTCAAATGGCGATTGTCCGTTATCGAATCTGCCGCCGAATCCACCGCCGCCAAACGGCTGGTCGTCCGAGGTGCTGACTGCAATTTCACCCGTTGTTGTGACATTCAGCGTACCGCCGTCAATGTAGCAGTCTGTTTCTGCCTGAATGCCGTCTCCTTTGGCGGTAATATTGAGTGTACCGCCGCTGATGGCAATCCAACCCTGTTCCGGGTCATCTGCTTTTGTTGTCTTTAAGCCATCATTTTGTGCATCTATAGTAATCGTGCCGCCGCAAATACCAATGCTGTCTTTGCCTTTCATGCCGTTATTGGCAGCGGTCACGGAGATGGTTCCATCTGTAATTTTTAAATCATCCCGGCAGACAATGCCATTTGCTGCATTGCCGGTTACGGTCAAAGCACCGCTGCCGTTGATGGTCAATTTATCTTCTGTAAAGAGGGCAGCAGTTTCTCCATCTGTGGTGGCATTTGAATTTGCACCATCGGAGAGGGAATTTTCTGTGTTGGCTGCCAAGGAAAGAATGGTGCGTTTTTCGTTTTCACAGGATAACGCTGCACCATTGGAATTGGTAATGGAAACGCCGTCGAAATACAGCTTTACTTTTTCGCTGCCAGTGACTCGCAGCTGACCGTCTTTCCATGTTCCGGTGATTCGGTATGTACCGCCGTTCTGAATGGTAACGGTGCGGTCAGAAACAGAAACGGCATCGGTGTTGCCGGTTACATCTGCGGTCGTTCCGCTCAGCGTGATTTCTGCATCAAATGTATCATAAGTACTGGTTTTGTCGTCATCATCATAGTCCACACGCTGTTCTGAATCGGAAAGCGGTGTTGCAACGGTACTTTCTGAATGTTCAGAATCGGTTGTCGTGGATTCTGATTCCAGTTCAGAAGTAGCAGCAGTGGTTTGTGTCGATTCGGCGGTACTGGAACGATTATTATCCGTACAGCCGGTGGTACAGGCGAGAACGGCAGCAACTGCCATGGTCATCGCCCAGGCTCGGTTTTGTTCTCTGCTAATCATATGAAATCTTCCTTTCTTTTGAGAAGAGGCTGTCTTTGTTTCTATGCTCCTATTTTCGCATAACTTTATGGAAATTACGTGAAAGGTGTTCGTAAAGTGCCTGAAAGTCGGGTGGCAGATTTTCCATAAATCGTTGGATGCTTTCCCTATATTTTGGATGAAGAAATCCAGCGGTTTTCGTCATTTTCTTTAAGAATTTCACAGAACCTTGACGTTCTGGAAAAGAACGTGGTATAATAACGAGGAAGCAATGAGAGAATGCAATCGCAGAACAGGAGGTGTGAAAATGGATGCAGATTATTTCAAGAAGTTGCAGGCAGTTCCGCCGTTTGCAGCGGCAGCAACGGCATTGCAGACAGGAGATTTATTTTCAGACTTGACCGGAGCTGTAACCGCTCCGGTTTTATATAGTTATGTCTGGTGGTGCTTGCAGCAGGCAATCCACGACCAAGTGGACACGCTGTATTTTCTGGCACGAGATGGACACATTCTCTATGAAATCGCAAAGCGGTTCTGTGAACAGTATGCGTTGCCGATTCACTGTCAATACCTTTATGTTTCTCGAATGGCACTGCGAATGCCAGCCTATCACCGCATGGGAGAAGCTGCGTATGATTTGCTGTTGGTACGGGGGGCAAATTTAACGCCTCGTCATGTGTTGGAACGGCTGGCACTTTCTGCGGAAGAACAGCAACAGGTTTATGCAGATTGTGCCATTCCGGCAGAAGATTGTGACAAGGCACTTTCTGTGCAGGCGTTTACGGCGTTTGCAGAACAGTTGCGGAAAAGCAGCGTTTACCGGAATTTTGTACAGAAAAAATCACAGGCAGCCGAAACTGCTGCTATGGTTTATCTGGAGCAGGCAGGCTTGTTGCGAGATGTCCGGCTGGGCATTGTAGACAGCGGTTGGAATGGCTCAATGCAGAATTGTTTGATGACACTGTTGGAGGGAGCAGGGAAGCCATTACCCAACCTGAAAGGCTATTATTTCGGGTTGTATACTGAGCCGAAACAAGGAACGTGGGAGGCATGGTATTTTGACCCGTTGACGCCGTTAAAAAAAGTCATTCGCTTTAATAATAATGTCTATGAGTGTATGTGTGCTGCACCGCATGGGACAACGATGGGCTATACAATCCAAGAAGATGGCAAGGCAGTTCCTATTTGTAAGCCGATGGGAGCAGTTGACCAGGCAAATGCAGCCCTCGCAGAACAGCAGGAGCGAATTTGTCTGGCATTTACAGAACGGGTTCTGCCGCAGGTTTCGTTTTCAGACTTTGCAGCGTTGCCGCTCGCAGATGTAACAGAATCGCTATTGCAGCGGCTCTTGTTCCGCCCAACAGCAGAAGAAGCACAGGCATTCGGGCAGTTTCAGTTCTGCGATGATATGGGTGAAATGTATGCGTTTCCGCTGGCATCTGCCGGACAGGAAGCAGCATTGAAACAGGGGCTGTTGTCGCAGCATGTGCTACAGCATTTTCACCATGTGGAATCGGTACAGGCAGAACCGTTTTGGGTGTATGGTTCATTGGCGTGCAGTCAAATCCGCAGAAAACGGTGGTATCACTGGAATTTTGCCTGCTGGGATTGGATTCGGCACGCAGTCAACAGGAGGAGAGGACATTGACAGAAGAAAAAAAGCCGCTCATTTCCGTATTGATGGGCGTTTATAATTGTAAGGAACGCTCAATGTTGGAGCGTTCTGTACGTTCGATTGTAGAACAGACTTATCCCAATTGGGAATTGATTTTGTGTGATGATGGCTCGACCAATGCAGCTTTGCTCTGGATGCAGAACCTTGCTGCTCGGGACAGCCGGATTCGATTGCTGCAAAATGACCGCAATTTGGGTTTGGCTCGGACGTTGAACCGCTGTTTATCCGTGGCGAATGGGGCATATCTTGCACGGCAGGATGATGATGATATTTCAAAACCCGACCGTTTTGAAAAACAAATTGCCTATCTGGAATCACATGCGGATGTGGATTTCGTTGGCTCTAATTGTGATTTGTATACGCCGGATGGCGGTGTTTCCGGCTGCTGGAAACGACCGGAACGCCCTCGAAAGCAGGATTTTTTGTTTAATTCGCCGTTTATACATGGTTCGATTCTATTTCGGCGACGGTGTTTTGAAAAAGTCAGCGGTTATCCGGTAATGGAGAAAATCGCTCGCTATGAGGACTATATGTTATTTATGCAGCTCTATGCAGCCGGCTTGCAGGGGGCAAATTTACAGGAATGTTTATACCAATATTATTTTGACAGCAAAACTCGCCGGATTCCGGTGCGGGAACGGTTGGATGAGGCAATTGTTCGCTGGAGAGGGTTTCATATGTTGAACCTGATGCCGAAAGGGTTGCCGTATATCGGAAAGCCGTTGATGCTGGCAATGCTTCCGCCAAAGCTAATTCATCATATGCATTCATAATTTTTTCATATCTCAGGCTGATTTGTGGCGAAACGAAAAAATTCTTTTCAGGTGCTTTTCAGCTTCATTTCACAGGATGTACACAATCTTCCTCTATACTATAACCATGCTCTGAAAGAGAGCATGTAACATCCTCTAAAGTGCTTTTGCATTTACCCCGGTGCAAAAGTATCATCCCCAATAATCCCTATATCATAGCAGTGAACGCCTCCACCCCGGGGCGTTTGCTGTTTATGAAATCATACTTGAGGGTGCTAAGTATTGACATTTTACTACTCCTTTCAAATAAAATCTGCGTGAAAAAGAGCGTACCGGATGCTTTCGATACGCTCTTTTTCCATGTCTGTTTCTGTCTGCATGCAGACTAAAGAATATTTTTCAGAGAGAAAAATTATAACTTGCTTTTTTGAATGGTTTGTGTTATACTAAAGCTACTACAAATTTTACGGAAATTGTGAAAATTGTAAGAATATGGAATATCAAATACAGTAAGAAAGGATTATACGATGATGCAATATCAAGAGGCTTACGATCGACTGGAACAGTATGGACAAACCCACTTGCTCCGCTATTATGACACACTTTCAGCAGCAGAACAGGAAGCATTGCTGCAACAGATTTCAGAGATGGATTTTTCCGTTCTGGAACGGGCTGCACACGAAGAAGCACCAAAGGGCAAGATTGAACCGCTGGGAGCTTGTACGATTTCGGAGATTGCGGAAAAGCAGGATACCTATCGGAAAATTGGTCTGGATGCCATCCGCAAGGGCAGTGTTGGGGCTGTTTTGCTGGCAGGCGGTCAGGGCAGCCGGCTGGGCTGTAATGGCCCAAAAGGTGTGTTCCAGATTGGTATCAACAACGATTTGACGATTTTTGAATGTCTGTTCCAGAATCTGATGGACGTGACCGAACAGGCAGGTGTTCCTGTCCCGCTGTTTATCATGACCAGCGAAACCAATGATGCAGAAACCAGAGCATTTTTAGCAGAAAAGCTGTATTTCGGCTATCCGGAATCTTCTGTACATTTCTTTGTGCAGGAAATGGCTCCGGTCGTGGACAAGGATGGAAAAATTCTGCTGGAAACAAAGAGCAGAATTGCAGTTTCACCGAATGGGAACGGCGGCTGGTTCTCATCCATGCAGCATGCTGGCTTGCTGAATGTGCTGAAAGAACAGAACATTGAATGGCTGAACGTGTTCGCTGTGGACAATGTTTTGCAGAGAATGGCAGACCCTTGCTTTATCGGGGCAACGATTGCAGCAAACTGCACATCTGGCAGCAAAGTTGTTGCAAAGGCAAGCCCAGATGAAAAGGTTGGTGTGCTGTGTCTGGAAGATGGAAAGCCGTCAATCGTAGAATATTTTGAAATGACTGATGATATGCGGAATTTGCGGGAGGCAGACGGCACATTGACTTATCGGTATGGTGTTATCCTGAATTATCTGTTCCGAGTGGATCAGCTCTGTAAGACGTTGGATTGCAGCTTGCCGCTGCATCGGGCATTCAAGAAGGTTGCTTGCCTGACAGCGGATGGCACAGCAACCGTCAAGCCAGAACAGCCGAACGGCTATAAGCTGGAAACTTTGGTGCTGGATATGGTACATATGCAGGAAAACTGCCTGCTGTATGAAGTAGAACGGGAAAAGGAATTTGCACCGGTGAAAAATGCAACGGGTGTGGATTCTGTGGATACCGCACGGGCACTGTTGAAACAAAATGGCGTTGCCCTGTAAGCAGACGCTGTTGAAACAAAAGAAAAAAGACGGCATACAGGGAAGAGGCTCTCTGTATGCTGTCTTTTTGTGTTTTATTCTTGTGGCAGAGTGTCCCAGTCAATTTTTCGGTTCTTGAAATAGTAAATGCGGTCATGTTCGCTGACTTCTCGAACCACTCGGCAGGGATTTCCAACTGCTACCACGTTGGACGGCAAGTCTTTCGTGACAACACTGCCTGCACCAACAACGACTTGGTCGCCAATGGTAACACCCGGCAAAATAATTGCACCTGCTCCAATCCAGCAATTTTTCCCGATGTGAACAGGCATATTATATTGATAAACAGTTTCTCGGAGTTCCGGAAGAATCGGATGTCCAGCCGTTGCAACAATGACACTCGGTGCAAACATCGTATAATCACCAACATAAATATGTCCGTCATCGACCATTGTTAGGTTGAAATTGGCATAGACATTTTTCCCGAAGTGTACATGCTTTCCGCCGAAATTTGCATGAAACGGCGGTTCAATATAACAGTTTTCGCCGATTTCTGCGAACATCTGCTTTAAAAGCTGATTTCGCTTTTCCTGTTCAGAAGGGCGGGTCTGGTTGAATGTATAGAGCAGTTCCAGACAAGCATTCTGTTCCCCTGTGATGGCGGCGTCATTGGGCAGGTATAAGTCACCTGTAAACATGCGGTCTTTGTTTTCCATCGCAAATCCCTCTTTCTTTGCAATTATCCGTTGGCTTTTTTCCGCAGCTTTGCAACAAAAAAGCCTTCATATTGGGCATCTGGGCAGACGCATAGCGTTTCTGCAAATTGGCTCGGCAGCAGTGGCAGCGTTTCCATGCCGGAGAATGCAATGGGCAGCAGTTCCACTTGTTCAGTCTTTAAAATCGCTGCAACCTGTTCTTCGTTTTCTTCCGGTAGGATGGAGCAGGTGGAATAGACCATTTCCTGATTTTTCTTCAGCAGAGATATTGCTTTTTTCAGCAGGGCACGCTGTGCCTTGACGGTTTTCTGTACCAAAGCTGGAGAGAAATTTTGCAGACCTGCTCCGGTGTGCAGGGAAAGCGTTCCGCTGCCGCTGCATGGAGCATCCAGCAAAATCCGGTCAAAAGAAAAGTATGGGCTGAGGCGGCGTGCATCTGTTACGGAAACCGTCACTCGTTTTGCACCCTGCTTTTCCACGTTGTACTTGAGTTTTTCTGCCCGAATGGCATGCAGTTCACACGCCATGATATTGGCTTGATTCTGGGTCATGGCTGCCATTTGAGTGGTTTTTCCGCCAGGAGCAGCCGTCATGTCTAAAATTTCCTGTTTGGGCTGCGGCTGCAACACAATCGGCGGCAGCATCGAGGAAAGACTTTGCAGGTAGATTTCCCCGTTTTCATAGCAGGACAAGGCTTGCAGCTGTGCTTCTGTGGTGGAATCCGTACAGAAAAAGGCAGTTTCACTCCATGCAACCGGAGTAGTGGCAATGCCAGCGGTTTGCAGCTGTTCCAGTACTGCCGGAGCGGTTGCTTTCAGCGTGTTGACCCGAAACGACACGGCACGCTGTGCCGCATAACCAGCACAAATGCGGTCGGTCTGCTCCTGCGAATAGCAGGCGGAGAGCCGTTCCAGCAAATATGACGGAAGCGTGGGAACATTATTCAGATTTGGCATGGTCGACTCCTTTTTTGGATTCTGTTGGTGCAATCGCAGGCGGTGCTTCTGGGGCAGGTTGTTGGTCGGTTCGGATGGCAAACCAGAACGTAGAACCTTCTCCCAACTTGCTGTTGACACCGTAGTCATAGTTGTGCAGCTTTAAAATGGCTTTAACGATTGACAGCCCTAACCCTGTTCCAACCACTTCTCGTTTGTGATTTTCAGAGCGATAATACTTGTCGAAAATCAGCTTGATTTTATCTTCTTCAATGCCATCGCCCGTATCTCGCACTTCAATCCGGACATAATTCGGCTGGTTGACTTGTCGCAGAAAGACTTGCTTGTCTTCCTTGGACGTGTAGTTGATGGCGTTGTTGATGAGGTTGCAGATAACTCGTTCAATTGCTCCGGCATCGCAGCAGACCATACGGGGAGCATCTGGCGTGAAATGGAGATGATACCCCATCTGTTCAGAAATGCCCTGATATCGGTTTGCAATTTCCGTCAGCCGTTGGGAGATATCAAACGTGGTAAACTCCAGCTTTTTCGTGCCGCTTTCCAGCTTGGATAAGTCTAACATATCGTTGACCAGCAGGGAAAGCCGGTCGGTTTCCTCAATGATTACTTGCAAATGTTTGGCTCGTTTTTCCGGATTGTTGCCGGACAAATCCCGAATCATTTCTGCATACGCTTTCATCATGGTGAGCGGTGTTCGCATATCGTGGGATACATTTGCAATCAAATCTCGCTGCATTTCGTCTGTGCGAGAGAGTTCATGTTCGGCATAGGTCAATGCCTCCGCCAGTTCGTCAACTTCTGCACAGCCGCCGCCCTCGAATTTTGTTTCATAGTCGCCATGAGCCAGCCGCTTTGCGGAACGGGTCAGGCGAGTGATGGGAACGCCGATATGCG
>OFMU01000409.1_pt1 | contig 29596 bp, 19 predicted proteins | sample 1541861 | NCBI WGS metagenome assembly OFMU01 (sample SAMN04209238, study PRJEB22552) | human gut metagenome | biome: gut; material: feces | host: Homo sapiens | place: USA: Oklahoma
GCGCGGGTGCGCTCGTCGGTGGCGGAAAGCGCGGCGTCCTCCAGCTTGGCACGGACGAACAGGTCCTCGGCGGCGTTTTGGTCAAGGCCGCGGCAGGCGAGGTAGAACAGCTGCTCGTCGCGGACGTGGCCGATGGTGGCTCCGTGGTTGCCGGCGACGTCGTCCTCGTCGCACAGGATGACGGGGACGGTCTTGTTGTCGACCCCCTTGTTGGCCAAAAGCACCGTCTCGCGCTCGGTGCCGGTTGCACCCTTGCAGCCGTGCACGAGGTCGATGGTGCCGCGGTAGACCTTCTTGGACGTGCCGGTCAGCACGCCGTTGGCGTCGATCTCGCACTCGGTCTTGCGACCGCGGTGGCGCAGCTCGTAGTTAAAGTCGCGCACCTGCTCTCGGGCGCCCAGGTAGTCAGTATCGATGGTGACCTTGGCGGTATCGCCCAACAGGTCGCCGGCGAGGCCGGTGGCGCTGGCACCGGCACCCAGGACGGTGTGCTGCACGTTGACGCGCGCGCCCTCGTCCAGGAACAGGCCGGTGTCGTCGAGCGCGATCCAGCTATCGTCGAGCGTCTGCGTGCAGGTCACGTTGACGGTGGCGTACTCGTGGGCGCACACGCGTAGCACGGAGCCCACGACACCCTCGCCGGTAACGGGGGAGTCTAGGGCAATATGTAGATCGAGCGTCGACTGGGGACGGGCGACGACGTCGATGGCGGCGATGGCCGCGGCGGCATCGACAGCGCTCACGCGCACGGTAACCGTGGCGTGCTTGTATGCGGGCACATCGATGACGATGCGCTTGGTAGCGTGGTCGGCCAGGTAGGTGTAGGCAGCCTCGCCCATGCCAGTCTCGAAGGCCTCGGCAGGGGAGAGCTCCTCCTCGAGCTTGATGGCGCCGGCCTGGTAGACGGAGGTCGCAGGCACGTCGAGCTCGGTCTCGGGCGTGATACGGGCGCGGTCGGCGGCATCGCCGGGGGCGGAGGCGCGGCGCTCGGGGAAACGCTCGGCCATAGCGTCCATGGCGGCTTCAAACGCGTCTGCCACGCCGGTAAACTGCTCGTCCAAGCCCTCGACCTCAACGGCCTCGGTGGGAGCGGCGGCAAGCTCGTCAGAGAGCTCGAGCTTGGTCTGGTTCATCTTGAGCCAACCCCAAGTGGCAGCCGGCATCGCATTAACCTGCTCAAGGATGGTAGCAGCGGTGTTGGTGGTCTGTTTCATTATCCGATCGCTCCTTCCATCTCGAGCTTGATCAGGTTGTTCATCTCGACGGCGTACTCCAGCGGCAGCTCCTTGGAGACCGGGTTGGCAAAGCCGTTGACGATCATGGTACGGGCCTCTTCCTCCGAGATACCGCGGCTCATCAGGTAGAACACCTTATCGTCGCCGATGCGGCCGATGGTGGCCTCGTGGCCGATGTCGACGTTCTTGGCGCGGATGTCCATGGCGGGGATGGTGTCGGAGCGGCTCTGGTCGTCGAGCATGAGCGACTGGCAGCTCACGGTTGCCTTGGAGCCCTCGGCCTTAGGCGTGGCCACGATGGAGCTGCGGAACGTCTGGATGCCGCCGCTCTTGGAGATGCCCTTGGTCTCGACGGTTGCCGAGGTATCGGGCGCGTTGAGCACGACCTTGCAGCCGGTGTCGAGGTTCTGACCGGCGCCGGCAAAGGTGATGCCGGTAAAGCTCGAGCGGGCGCGGCGGCCGTTGAGCACGCTCATGGGGTAGAGGTAGCCCACGTGGCTGCCGAAGGAGCCGCTGATCCACTCGATGTCGCCGTCCTCGTCCACGCGCGCGCGCTTGGTGTTGAGGTTGTACATGTTCTTGGACCAGTTCTCGATGGTCGAGTAGCGCAGGTGTGCGCGTTTGCCCACAAAGAGCTCCACAGCGCCGGCGTGGAGGTTGGCAACGTTGTACTTGGGCGCGGAGCAACCCTCGATAAAGTGCAGGTCGGCATCGTCCTCGACGATGATGAGCGTGTGCTCAAACTGGCCGGCACCCTTGGCGTTGAGGCGGAAGTAGCTCTGCAGCGGGAAATCGAGCTTGGTGCCCTTGGGCACGTAGACAAACGAGCCGCCGGACCATACGGCGCCGTGCAGGGCCGCAAACTTGTGGTCGGTGGGCGGGATGAGTGTCATAAACTTCTCGTGGATGAGCGGTTCCCACTGCGGATCGTGCAGGGCTTCCTCAATACCGGAGTAGACGATGCCCATCTTGGACGCGGTGTCCTGCATGTTGTGGTAGACGAGCTCGGAGTCGTACTGCGCGCCGACACCCGCCAGGTAGCTACGCTCGGCCTCGGGGATGCCTAGGCGCTCAAAGGTGTTCTTGATGTCGTCGGGCACCGACTGCCAGTCGTGCTTTTGGTCGGTGTTGGGCTTGACGTAGGTGACGATGTTGTCCATGTCCAGGCCCTCGATGGAGGGGCCCCACGTCGGATCCGGGAAGCGGTTGAAGATTTCGAGGGACTTTAAGCGCAGGTCGAGCATCCACTGCGGCTCGTCCTTTTTGGCGCTGATCTCGCGCACGATGTCGGGCGTGATGCCGGCGTCGAGGCGCTCGAATCCCTCCTCGCCATAGGTGAAGTCGTAGAGGCTGCGGTCGATGTCCGCGACCTCGGTGCGGTTCTTGGTCATTGCGTCGCCCCTTTACGCCTGCTGCTCGGCAGCGGCGGCCTCGGCCTGGGCGCGCTGCTCGGCGGCCTCGCGCTCGAAGGTCTCAAAACCGTTCTTGTCGATCCAGGGGATGAGCGAGGCGTCGTCCTCGCGCACGATGTGGCCCTTGACCATAACGTGGACGCGGTCGACATCCAGGTGCTCCAAGATGCGCGTGTTGTGTGTGATGATGAGCATGGAGCCGTCGCAGCTCTTGCGGTAGGCGTCCATGCCGTGGCTGACGGTGGACAGGGCGTCGACGTCTAGGCCCGAGTCGGTCTCGTCGAGGATGGCGAGCTTGGGCTGCAGCAACAGGAGCTGGAGCATCTCGACCTTCTTCTTCTCGCCGCCCGAGAAGCCCACGCCCAGCTCGCGGTTGAGGTAGGCGGTATCCATGTTGAGCTCTGCCGCGAGCTCCTTGACGCGACGGCGGAACTCCTTGCCCTTCATCTCCAGGCCGGGGCGGCCGGCGATGCTGGCGCGCAAAAAGCTCGACAGCGGCACGCCAGGGATCTCGACCGGGGCTTGGAAGCTCAGGAACAGGCCGGCGCGTGAGCGCTTGTCGGTGGTGAGCTCGGTGATGTCCTGGCCGTCAAAGACGATGCGGCCGTCGTTGACCGTGTAAACGGGGTCGCCCATGACCAGGTGGCCGAGGGTGGACTTGCCGGCGCCGTTGGGTCCCATCAGCACGTGGGTCTCGCCGGCGGCGACGTTAAGGTTGACGTTGTGGAGGATGGTCTTCTCGTCCACGGAGGCGGTCAGACCTTCGATGGAAAGCAGCGGATTTGCGCTCATGCTGTCCCTCTCTGTGTATGGTGTACTCATAGGTGTACTAAACCCTAGGAATCTTCTCGGAATAAAGTTACTATGGGTTCGGCGTTAGTCAAGGGAAAACCCGACTAATCCACTCGACTTTTCAAATTCTGGGACAAAATAACCTGTTGTGTTTGTCCCAATTACTTAAGATTTGGGACAAACAAACCTGGTCATGTTGTTCCAGATGCGATGGGAGGGTAGGTATGCTCATTTCTTCCAAGGGCCGCTATGCCCTCCGGCTAATGATCTATATCGCGGCGCTGGGCGACGCCGAGGGCAAGATTGCCCTGCGCGAGGTTGCCGACCGCGAGCATATCTCGCAAAAGTATCTGGAGCAGCTGGTTCGTCCGCTTATGAAGGCGGACCTGCTTAAGAGCGTGCGCGGCAAGGGCGGCGGCTACATGATGGCCAAGGACCCGGCCGAGGTTCGTGCCGGCGACATCCTGCGCGCCGTCGAGGGCAGCACGGCTCCAGTGGCGTGCGACGGCATCGACAACAGCTGCGCCCGCAGTGACCTGTGTTCCACCGTCAAGTTCTGGCGTGGCCTTGACGAGGTCATCGAGAACTATGTCGACGGCGTGACGTTGGCCGACCTGGCCGCCGTCCCCGAGATCAACTTTGACATTAAGCTGTAGGGCTGCAAATGGCATCTCTTGACAAGGTGTACAAACAAATCGAAGTTTTTGCTTGGGAATGTGACGCCGAGAAGGTTGTGCTGTTTGGTTCTCGTGCTCGAGGCGACAACTTACCCAAGAGCGATATTGACATCGCCGTAGCAGGTTGTCGGGATTTCGGCCGTTTCTCATATTTGATCGAGGAGCGTCTTGATACTCTTTTAGATGTAGATATCGTCAATCTCGACGAGTCCTTGTCGCAGCAATTGCTCGATGAAATTGCCAGGGATGGTGTGATTCTGTATGAAAAAATATGAGAACTTTGCCAGTGCCTTGGCGAATCTTGAGGATGCGCCCAATCAGGATCTCAACAATGATTTTGTTCAGAGTGGATTGATTAATAAGTTCAATCTTCAATTTGAACTGAGCTGGAAGCTCCTTAAGCGTCTGCTCGAGTATGAGGGCGCCACGCTTGCCGCGTCGGGGTCTCCTCGTGCCATCTTGAAGGAGTCGTACCGATTCTACGACTTTATTGATGAGGCGGCCTGGCTAGATATGCTCAGAGACCGCAATACGAACGTCCATATCTATGACAACAAGCTCGCTCAAGATTTGATTCAGCGCATCTTGAACGTCTATATTCCCGCTTTCTGTCAGTTGAGGGACGGGCTGATGGAGCGATACGGCGAGCTTCTGATGGCGCCCGACGACCAGTTTGTTTAATTCCTTAAGATTTCGCGGAGGGTTGTTGCCGTTTACCGAGGGGTTGTTGTGCAACAACGGGCGAGCTGCAATACTTAATTTTATCTTTGCAATCTGCACTTTAACTACACCAATGCAGGGAGGATCTTATGCAGCCCAAGCATTCTGCTATTGTCGCGGGCCTGACGCTGGCGCTTTCGTTTGGCGCCGTTTCCGCGCCGGCACCCGCCGCTGCTGAGGAGCCCACGCCGGGCGTTGCCTCGGATGCCACCGATATCGACAAAGGTCTCTACACCCAGCAGTCCTTCTCGGGCGTGCTGAGGTCGGTCCAGGGCGTTTCGTTTGTCAACGTGACTCCCGAGATGAAGTACTTTACCAAGTACGAGAGCCATGGTAACTACAACCAGGGATTTTCGTATGGTGACGGCTATAACGCACTGGGCTATTACCAGTTCGACCGCCGTTGGTCGCTCATTCCGTTTATGAAGCAGGCCTACAACTACAACCCCGAAAAATACAGCATGCTCAAGGATGCGATTGATCGCGGCAGCGAGATTTCTAACGCGAGCAATTCCATGTCCGAGAACGGTCAGCTCACCGAGCTGGGCCGCATCGCGCAGGAGGCTTTCCAGGGCGCCTATAATACCGATCCTGCCGAGTTTTCGGCGCTTCAGGATGCCTATGCGTATAACTCGTACTATGCGGTGACTGAGGCGTGGCTCAAGAGCGGCCTGGGCATTGATATTTCGGGCCGCGCCGATTGCGTCAAGGGCATGGTGTGGAGCATCACCAACATGTGCGGCACCGGTGGTTGCAGGGACTTCTTCCGCTGGGCGAATCTTTCCAACGATATGTCCGACCGCGAGTTTGTGACGGCGCTTTCCAACAGCGTGGTCAATAACGTGGCGACCAAGTATTCGAGCCAGCCCCAGTATCATGAGGGCTGGAAGAACCGCTACCGCAATGAGCTGAAGGACTGCTTGGTTTATATCGCCGAGGACGAGGCGGCCGCTGCGACGCCCGTGCAGCCCGAGCCTACGCCGGCGCCCTCGCCGACACCTGATTCGAATGGCGACTCGGGTGACGATGCCAACGATGACAGGATTGATGCGCCCTCGACCGATGCTGACGGTGATGGCTCTGCTGGTGACACTACCAACGACGGCTCTACCTCGAACGGTTCCGATTCGAACGGCTCTGCTGCGGGCGATTCGTCTTCAAGCTCTGCCGGCAATACGGACAGCGACGCTTCTGGTTCGACCGACGCTGGCACCTCTAACTCATCCACCGGCTCGAGCGATTCGTCCGTTGACACCGGCTCTAACAACGGCTCCGGCTCTGACGCAGCCCCTGATTCCGATGCTTCCAAGGACGACTCGAATAAGGCGCCGGACGCTCCCGTTGCTTCGCCGGACAAGAAGCCTTCTTTCTCCGTGCAGCTTGGTTCTACGCTGGGCTCTTCGCTGATGGCTGGCGTCAATAACGGCTCGACCCAGAACAAGGACAACTCTGATCAGGTTTCCACGGAAAAGACCGAGGCTGCAAAGGGCGACTCCAAGGACGAGGCTTCCGAGAAGACCGAATCCGATAAGGGTTCTAGCTCTGAGGAGAAGGACGACAAATCCGCTCAGAAGAAGGACGAGAGCAAGACCGAGGGCGAAAAGAAACAGCCCGAAGACGACGACAAGAGCGGTGCTGACAACCAGGTCCAAGAGCAAAATGTCTCCAAGACGGTGACCACTACAACCACGACGACTACAACGACCAAGTCATCTGGCGGTAACATGCCCAAGACGGGCGACCTTATCGTTATGGCGAGCCTTGCCAGTGCAAGCTTGGCCACACTGGGCGCTACGTCTATCGTAAGTGGTAAGCATAAGCTCGATCAGCAGAAGAAAGCTTCTGGGGAGGACGGCTCGGAGGAGTAGCCTCTCGGTTGCTTGATAATTAAAGAGTCGGGACGGGGTCCAGTGCGAATGCATCGGGCCCCGTTTTGTTGTGCAACGATTAGTTGTGCCCCCTCACGCCTCTTGTTGCTACCGTTTCCCGATATGATCGCGCGGCGACATCGGTACGCGCGAGGCGGTCATTACAATTGGCATCGTGTTGCGATTTAGGGGGAACGTTTTGGTGTCTGAACAGGCAAATAATGGTTGTACTGCCGGCTTTGGCGTGCGTTTGATCGGCTGTGCCGACGATGCGGCTTTGCCCATTGGCATGCACGACTATGCGGAGGCTCTTGGTTGCTGCACGCTGGTCGACAAGACCATGTTTATTGCCGATGTGTTGGACTGCGACGCGTCCGTTGTGGTGTGCTGTCGACCCGAGGGTTTTGGCAAGAGCATGAACCTGTCGATGCTCAGGGCTTTTCTGGAGCGTCCAGCGGTCGGTCGCGCTGGTCAGCTTTTGTTTGCCGATGCTCAGATTTGGGATGCGGACGGCGGGCGCTATCGGGATGAGTACGCTTGCTATCCGGTGATATCGCTGGACTTTTCTGGCGCTGCGAGGCGTGGCACCGATGTTGCCGACGTCGTGCGCGATGCTCTTTCGGACGAGTGCGCTCGCCTGCTGGCGCTTTTGGAGGCTCCGGATTTAGCTCGAGACAAGGTACGTCACATCGAACGCGTTGCGCGTGGCGCGGCGAGCGAGGATGAGGTTGACTCGGTGCTCGGTGTGCTCATTGAGCTGCTGGAGATGGCCTGCGATGGGCAGGTTGTATTGCTCGTTGATGGGTACGATGCGGCGTGGTCTCGCCGTGCGAGCGCGAGGGACGTTTCCGTAGCCGGTCCGGCGGAGCTGCTCGATCGCGTGCTGTTCGACGCCATTGCCACTGCGCGCGATTCGTTGCGGCTGACGTGTCTGATGGGGGAGCGTCCCAGTCCTGCCGAAGCGGCGCTTTCTTCGCGCGGCTGCTCGTATTGTCTGACTACGCCGCTGTCGGCGTGGTGTGACCGATGTTTCGGTTTTTCGGATGCCGAGGTCGAGGCTTTTTTGAATCATGCTGGGCGCGAGGAATACCTGGATGATGCGCGTGAATGGCTCGAGGGGTATCGGTTTGGCAGGGCCTATTGCTCGAGTCCAGAGCGTGTGATCGGTTTTCTGGGCCGAGGCTGCACGGCGCCTGTGCGTGCCGATCTGTATGGATATGCCGATTGCCTGAGTAGGGTAGTTGCCGGGTGGAATCTCGACCGCCTTTCGGTCTTGTTTGATTTGCTCGAGGCCCATGGGTGCGCTGAGGTCCCGCTTTGTTTGGGCACTGCAGAGCCAGATGTCTCGCCTGACGATGGTATGTGGACAGCGCTGTATCTGTCCGGTTTTCTCACGACGGATATGACTGAGGAGCCAGAGCATGGCGATCGCCTCCGTGCTTTGCGATTGCCCAATAACGAGCTTCGTCAGGCCTTGCGTCTAGTGATTATTGAGTGGTTTGAGTGTGCCGCAGAAGACATTCGAGACGTCGATGCGTTTCGCGACGGGCTGTGCCATGGGAACGAGGATACCGTGAGGCGGGCGCTAAGCCGCATCTTGGGAGATGCGGGAATCGGTGCGACCGACCCAGATACGCCGCTGCCATATCATCTGCTCTTGCAGGGGCTCTGCTTTGGCTTGCCGGGCTATGCCAATCCTGCCTCGAGGCGAAAGTGTGGCGCGGATCGCTGGGACATCCAGGTTTTTCCCACGGGCGCCGTGTTCGACATAGCCGATACGATCGGTATGCTCGATGAACGTCCGCTGATAACGATCAACATGATGTATGACCCCGGTGTGGATGCGCTGGGCCTGGAATTGCTGGCCGTGCAGGCGCTGCTCGACATAGAGCGCGACGGCATCGACGAAATCCGTGTGCCACGCCCCGCCATTGGACGCATGCGCTGGGGGTTTGGGTTTGATGGGCAGCATGTGGCTACGGTGTGCCAGCGGCTTTAAGCGCCGAGGTGTTTCCAGCTTCCGTTACTCGGTGTCCTTCATGGGCGGCATGGGCTTCCAGTTGGGATCCTTGATGATCTTGCGGGCGTCTTTCATGCCTCGGCGCAGCGCCGGAATACCGGTCTTAAAGCACTTATCGACCGCAGCCAGGCGAATGAATTCCTTGCAGAAGGTCGCGGCGTTGCCCAGACGGAACAGCATAGGGTGGTAGTCGCCGTAGATCTGCATGTAGCGTGCCAGATAACCGCGGTTGCGCATGATGTAGTAGCGGTTGGTGTCGCTCGTGGAGTTGAGCTGGCGTTTGCCGGCGATGTCCCAGTTAGAGACGGCGCGGGCGCGCTTGAGCACCACGTCGGCAACAACGGCGGCGGGGAAGTGCTGGCTGGCCACGTAGCCATAGCAGGCATCGTCGCCGTAGATGAAGAATCGCGCATCGGGCAGGCCGATCTTGTCGACCACGCGGCGCGAGAACATGCCACCCTCAAAGCACAGCTGGTTCATGGCGCGGTAGCCCTCGGGTCCCAGGTCCCACTTGGCGACAGGGTTGGGAATGCCGAGCGAAAGGATGAGCTGGTACTGCCAAAAGAAGGCGCCGCCGTCAAAGTCCAGGCGCGAACCCTGGATGACATCGTAGCGGTCGGTCCACTTGGCAAGACGCTCGATGCCTTCGGGGATGACGAGCACGTCGTCGTCCATCACCCAGAACCATTGAGCGCCCAGGTCGTAGGCGCATTTAGTGCCGGCGGAGAAGCCGCCCGCACCGCCGCCGTTTTCGAGCTGCGGGGCGTAGATGACACGGTCGGTGCCGCCCTGCGCGTCAGGCTGCTCGGCGTCGATGCCCCACAGGTTGGCCAGGCGCTCGTTGAATGCGGTGCACATGGCCTCGGTCTCGCGCGAATTCTCGTTATCGACAATCACGATGCGCCAGGGCGCGGCCGTGAGCTCGGTCATAGAGTCGAACAAGTTGGCCAGGAGTTCCTGGCGCTTGTACGTAACGACGACGATGGCGAGCTTGTCGATGGGGGCGGGAAGGGTTGAAGGCATGGGGCAATATATCCTTTCACGCGCGGTGGGCGAGTGCTGCGCGGAAGCTATCGAATACGTCCTTGGGACTGTCCTATTGTAAAGGCTCGGCGCACCTTGGCGGCAAGCTTTGAATAAAACGCAGGAACCTGCCACGGCTGTAGCGGCTTTGGCGTCTGACGGCAGCGTGTCTATTGCCACTTGAGCTTGCGAGCGATAAGGCTTCTGGCTGCATCGATGATGAGGAGCGCTAAGGCAAAGACGATGCTAATGACGGTACCCGTGACGATACATATAGCTGCCGGGCTGTTTTGGCTGACCAGTATGTTTGCGAGCAACGTATTGAAGACGGGACGCCACAGGCTACTGGTGAGCGACTGCATCACATAGAAACCGAGTGTGGCGGTCGATAAGGTGACGATGACACCCGCAGTCCGCGGATTGCCTGGGGCACTGCGTCGGGTTGCCGCAAAGAGCAGGGAGGCGGCAGCGAGGGCAAACGAGATCAGCGAGGTCGATTTGTAGGAGAGGACTGCCATCGCCGTGAGGTTGCCGGTGTAGGAGAGTGCTCCTTCCAGGATGGTGGCGAGCACCAAAACCGCTGCGAGCGACCGCATGCCCAAGGCGCCCGCCCTGTCCGAATCCATGACATCGGTTACGTCGCGGAGCAGCCCGCCGATCAAAAACGCGATTACGTACGTGGCAGCGCTCATGAGCTTCTGCAGCCAAGAAAACTCACCGCCGCTTGTCGCACTCATGGCGGCTAAATACCCGTTAACAACAAATGCGAGGATGCCAACGGCGATGACCGTCGTCGTGTAGGTTTTCTGGGGGAGTCGACTCTTAGCCAGTCCAAAGCATGGCGCCATGAAGACCGTGGCGGCATAGACCCAGATAAACTCAAGGCCTAGCGTGTACCAGTACTGCGTGTTGAGGGTAACGTCGGGAATGGGGGGAGACGACCGTGGACCACGCGAGCGCCACGAGGCAATAAAACGCAGTGGGCATAACGACCTTGCCCAGGCGCTGCGCCGTCCGTTGCATTTGCGACTTCCACGTTGCCCCACCGTCCCAAGCACTCGCGGCCGAGGCGATGAGAAAATAGCCCGAGATCATAAAGAAGACCTCGTTGGCCCAGCAGCCAAGCAGGTTAATAAAACCGAGCACGCCGGAATAGGGGGACATCGCAAGTGGGGCATATTCCACGGCGCCGACGCAGACGGCTTGGAAGGTCCACTGAAAGGTGTGGAACACCGCGATGCCGGCGACCGCGACCAAACGCAGTGCTTCGATGGGTATGTTGCGTGCGGCTTTGGGCTGCATGACGTCCTTTCTTATCGGTTTGCCTCTGCGAGCTCCATAGATTATATAAACGCCCGCTAGCGCGCTGACCCTTTGATACCATGAAACGACAGGTATTTCCTAAGGAGCACATTTGTCTACTAACGCCTCTGGCAGCCCTGTTCTGTCGCTGCTTATTCCCATTTACAATGTTCAGCGCTACCTGCGCGAGTGTCTCGATTCCGCCCTGGCGCAGACGCTCAAGGATATTGAGATCATCTGCATTAACGACGGGTCGACCGACAACTCGCCGGCGATTATCCGCGAGTATATGGAGCGCGATGGGCGCGTCAAGATGATCGACAAGGCCAACAGCGGTTACGGCGACTCGATGAACCACGGTCTGGAGATGGCGCGTGGCAAGTACGTGGGCATCTTGGAGTCCGATGACTTTATGGCGTCTGACGCACTCGAAAAGCTTGTCTCGGCCGCCGATACCAATAATGCCGACTTTGCGAAGGCGAACTTTGATTTCTACTGGTCTAAGCCCGAGGAGCGCCGTTCGCTACACGAGATGTTTAGACCTCGGGATTGCGGCAAGCCGGTGCACCCGAGCGATACGACACAGTTCTTTAAGCAAAAGCCGTCGATTTGGTCGGCCGTGTACCGTCGCGATTTTCTTGAGCGCAATGGCATTAAGTTCCTGCCGACTCCGGGGGCATCCTTTCAGGACACGTCATTCGCCTTTAAGGTGATCGCGTGCGCCGATAAGGCTGTTTATCTGCATGATGCCGTGTTGTCGTATCGCCAGGACAACGAGAATTCCTCGGTCAATTCTTCGGCTAAGGTCTTTTGCGTCAATACCGAGTATGCCGAGATTGAGCGTTGGATTCGTGAGGATTATGCCCGCGACCACGTAAGCGGCGATGTCGCGCGCATGCTCAAGTTCAATCAGCTCATTAAGTACGATTCGTATATGTGGAACTACGTGCGCCTGGCGCCTAAGTTCTATAAGGAGTTCCTGGTTCAGATGGCCAAGGAGTTCCAAGCGGCCTTGGACGCCGGGGACTTTTCGCTTGACGACCTCAAGCCGTGGAAGCGCGCAAATCTCGCTGCCATCCTCAAAGATCCTGAGGGCTGGGTTGACGAGCATCCGAGTTTCGCGACGGATGGTGCCTTGGGGCGTGCTAAGTATTACGCCTCGGTTGGAGGCCCAGGCGTGGTCGCTGCCTTCCTCATCGAATCGCTGAGGGGGTAGGTCGACATGGGAGAGGCCTCGTGTCCTAAAGCTACCATTGTCGTCCCCGTTTACAACTCTGCGCGCTCCATTCAGCGATGCCTCGATTCGCTGTTGGCCCAGTCCGAGCGCTCGATTCAGGTTGTCTGCGTCAACGACGGTTCGACTGATGATTCGTTGAACGTGTTGCGCCAGATCGCGCAGGCCGACGATCGCGTACTGGTGATTGACCAGGAAAACGCGGGCGTCTCGTGTGCTCGAAATGCCGGTATCGATGTCGCCGAGGGCGAGACCGTCTTTTTTGTGGACGCCGACGATTACATCGATGCCCGGACGGTCGAGCACGTGCTGCATTCCATGGAGTCTGCAGATGCCGAGGCCGCCGTTTTTGGCGGCGTCTGTGAACCTGCCGATGCTGCCCCCAAGCGCGTCCAGCAACTCATGAGCCCCAAAGCTGGTACCTTCGGCGCCCGTGATCCCCAACTGCTGTTCCATTCGAATGCGCAGCCCTATGCCTGCCGTGCGGCTTTTTCGTGCGAGCTGCTCAATCGCGAAGGCATTCGCTTCGCCCCCGGTTTGGCTTTGGGCGAGGACGTCGTCTTCCAATTTGCGGCTTATGCGCTTGCCCGTAAGACCGTCGTCATGCCGGACAAGTTCTACCACTACGTGATGGAGAGCGAATCGGCGACGCACGAGTTCAACAGTGCCGAGGCTCGTGCCAAAAAGCTTGACGCCCACATGAGGATGCTCGAGGAGGTCTTGGAGGGCTGGGCGGCCTACGGTCTTTTGGACCTGTGTCCCGGCGAGCTGATAACTTGGTTTTTGGACCTAATTGTGTTCGACCTGGCGCGCTTGGATGCCGATGACTTCCATCGCGTGGCGGCTCGCGTCAACATGGACCTCGCGACGTTTTTGGGAACGGACTGGGCAGATATGCCTGCCAAGGGCGCTGTTTGCCGTGTTGCCCACAAGTTCGTTGCGACGACCTCGGGCTTTTCGATGGCAGATGCCACGCTGTTCTATCTTTCGACTCGCGGTCTCAAAGCCTGCCTGGAGCGCTTTCTCTAATTCCAAGCGCTGCCGCCCGCCGCAACTCGGCTGCTAAAATAACCCTGTTACACGCTATTCAACAGGAGGTTCTCTTGCAGAACTCTGATACCCCTAAAGTTTCGCTGCTTGTTCCCATCTGCAATGTTGAGCGCTACCTGCGCGAGTGCCTCGATTCCGCCGTGGCGCAGACGCTCAAGGACATCGAGATCATCTGCATCAACGACGGTTCTACCGATAGTTCGCCAGATATCATCCGCGAGTACATGGAGCGCGACCCCCGTGTAAAGATGATCGACAAGGTCAACAGCGGCTACGGCGACTCGATGAACCGCGGCCTGGAGATGGCGCGCGGCGAGTACGTGGGCATCCTTGAGTCCGACGACTTTATGTTTGAGGATTCGCTCCAAAAGCTGGTCGCCAAGGCCGATGCTGAGCATGCCGATGTCGTTAAGGGCGACTTTTACCTGTATTGGTCCACGCCCAGCGAGCGCCGTGAGCTGTTTGGAATTATCGACGAGCATATGACGGGCGCCGCGTATCGCCCCGTCGATCGCCCGGGCATCTTCTACCGCAAACCTTCCATTTGGTCGGCTATCTATCGGCGCGAGTTCCTCAACGACAATCAGATTCGGTTCCTTCCCACGCCGGGTGCCTCGTATCAGGACGCAGGCTTTAACTTTAAGGTTTGGGCTTGCGCCGAGCGTGCCGCGTTTATTGCGGACCCCATTTTGTGCTATCGCCAGGATAACGAGAAGAGCTCCGTTAATTCGCCCAACAAGGTGTTTTGCGTGTGCGACGAGTATGTCGAGATGCAGCGCTTTTTGGACGAGCGTCCTGAGCTCAAGGCTCAGCTTCAGGGCATTTTAATGCGCATGAAGGTCGATACGTACCGTTGGAATGATGAGCGCTTGGTCGATGAACTGCGCGAGCAGTTTTGGAAGAAAGCCTCGTCCGAGCTCAAGGCCGATTGGGATGCCGGTCGCTTTGACCTGTCGCTGTTTGATCCGCGTGGCGAGACCGACTTGCGTCTGATGGTCAAGTCGCCCCGCGCCTATATCGATTCGCGCTTTGACTTTAAGAAGCCGGGCAAGCTCAATACGTTTAAGCATTACTTTAAGATTGGCGGCCTGTCGCTGGTCTGGCGCGTGCTGACGTATCAGCGCACCTACGGCGACAACCCGCACCCCGATGACGTTCCGGCCGCACAGTAGGAGCGAGTGACTATGGCTAACCCCAAGATTTCCGTTGTCGTTCCCATCTATAAAGTGGAGGAGTGCCTGGCCTGGTGCCTGGACTCCCTGCTTGCGCAGGACATGCCCGATTGGGAGGGCGTGCTGGTCAACGATGGCTCGCCGGATGGCTCGCGCGATATTGCGGCCGCCTATTGCGAAAAAGACGCGCGCTTCACGCTGGTCGATAAGCCCAATGGCGGCCTGTCGAGTGCGCGTAATGCAGGCATCGCTGCGTCCACGGCGCCTATCGTCGCGTTTTTGGATTCCGACGACCGCTTTACGCCCGATGCATGCCGCGTGATCGTCGATGCCTTTGAGCGCGAGCGCTGTGATGTTTTGACCTTTGGTGCGAATCCGTACCCGCTGGAGGCGGGGTATCCGTGGCTTAACTATGTGCTGAGCCCGCGCGATGTGTCGTTTGAAGGCTATAGCTCCGACCTACTGTTTAAGGAAGCATCTCGCCCCTTTGCATGGCGCACCGCCTGCAAGCGTGAGTTTTTGCTGGGTAACGGGATCGTGTTCGACGAAACCGTTAAGTATGGCGAGGACCAGGTCTTCGATTTTGCCGTGTACGGTCGCTCGCGCAAGACCGCGCTTATTTCGAACAAGCTGTATGACTACCGCGTGGCGCGCAAGGGTTCGCTCATGGACACCATGCGCTACGACGACGAGACGCGCCTGCTGGAGCACGTGAAGATTTACTCCGCGGTGCTGGCTGACTGGCAGCGCGACGGTCTCGATGTCCAGCATGCCGAGGACCTGGCGTACTTCCTATGCGATCTGGTGCTGTACGATGCGCTCAGGTTGCTGGGTTCGGACTGCGGCAAGGTGATCGCTGCTGTTGCTGACGCGCTCGCCGTCTCTGCCGTTGGCAGCGATGCTGCGCTCGCACAATGCGCTCCTTGTGTTGCTGCCATGGTGCGTGCGGCACTCACCAGCAAGGCTCCCAATGCTCGTGCGTGCAAAAAGCTCATGTTCGATTATGACGTCTTGAGGTTTGGACGCCTGGGTGCGTGCAAGCGCATGGCGGCGAACGCCCTGGGAAAGCGAGAAGTGTAGATGAGTATTAAGCGTTTGGCGCTTTGCCGCAGCCAGGGTCGCCTGTTTGTTCTGCTTCGTTTTGCCGGCATGGATGTCGCGGAGGCTATTGAGCGCGAGGGCTCCCAGGCTTTTGCCCACGCGACGATCAATGGTGCCAGTGTGCCGTCGTTGGCGCTGCCGGTCGATCATGGCCGCGTGTTGGCGCTATGCCCTTCAGTTGCGGGCTATGAGCGCGAGCTCGCCGTCTTAGTGCTGCCGTTTTTGGATGGCTCTGCGATCGACGTCGACTTTGCGTCCAGTGGCCAAAAGCTTGGATCCATTCGCCTCGATAGCCGTATGGCTAAGCTGGAATCCAAGATTAACTACAAGGCAAAGCCTGCGTTGTGTGCGCTCATCCGCGATGCGCAGCGCGGCGAGCGCTGCGGCCGCTACGAGATCGATGCCGTCCGTTATCTACCGGCCGATTCGGGTGCTGTGTGGCGCTACGAGATCATATGGGTGGGAGACCCCCAGCACATGCCCCAGCTTCAGATTCTCGATACGCATATGAATGTCATCGATGCCACGGTGCATGTGTTTGAGTCGCAGGTCGACGTGCCGCAGCAGAACGGATGCTGCGTCAATAAAACGTATCTGAGCGTGGAAATGCCCGAGGACATTCGAGACTTTGTCGCGATTGCAACTGATCCCGTGGGCCAGATCCAGAGCGGTTTTTGTGCCATGGATGGTCGCCTGTACAACGGCATGGTCGACGACAGTTGGAACCGCATGAAGGATGCGCGTGCGGATGACGCGGCCTATCGACGCTGGTTTGATCAACATCGCGCAAAGCCGGGCGATCTGGCGTGCCAGCGTGTCGCTTCGGTGGCCTTTGCCTATAGGCCGCTCGTGAGCATTGTGGTGCCGTGCTACAAGACTGATCGGGTCTACCTGCGCGAGCTGCTGGACTCGGTGCTAGCCCAGAGCTATGACAACTGGGAATTGCTTCTGGTGGACGCCTCGCCCGAATGGGATGCTGTGGCCAATCTCGCGGCGGCCGCTCACGACGAGCGCGTCCGTCGCATCGAGCTGCCCGGTAACGGCGGCATCGTGGTCAACACCAACGCCGGTTTTCAGCAGGCGGCGGGCGACTACATCGCATTCTTGGACCACGACGACATCCTGGAATCGGATGCGTTGTTCCGCTATGTTGCCGCGCTGAACAAGGATGCCAAGGAGGAGCGCCCTCAGGTCCTATTTTGCGACGAGGACATGTTCCAGAAAACGGGGGAGTGGGGCCAGCCGGTCTTTAAGACCAAACTCAACGTCGACCTGCTCTATAGCCATAACTGCGTTACGCATTTTCTAATGGTGGAGAAGGCGCTCGTCGATCGCATAGGCATGTCGCCGGAAGATGTCGCGGGTGCCCAGGATTACGACCTGACGCTCCGCTGCCTTGCGGCGGGCGCGCGCTTTGAGCACGTTGCGCACGTGCTGTATCACTGGCGCGTTCATCCGGGATCGACCGCCGATGGCTCTGCCGATAGCAAGCCGTATGCCATCGAGGCCGGACGCCTGGCTCTGCAGCGCCACTTCGACTCGCTTGGCGTTCGAGGAACGGTCGAGGAATCCGAGACGCCGTTTGTCTACCGTATGCGCTATGCACTGCCAGAGCCTGCGCCGCTGGTGAGTATTGTGATTCCCACCAAGGACCACGTTGAAACGCTCGACGCCTGCGTGATGTCGATCGCCCAGAAGGCCACGTATGCCAACTACGAGATCGTCTTGGTGGAGAACAACAGCGAAGTCCCGGAGACGTTTGCGTATTACGAAACCCTGCCGGAGCGCGTAGCCGCTGCGTCTGGTGGCAAGGGCACAGCACGCGTTGAGTGGTGGCCGGGCGAGTTCAATTACTCCCAGATCATCAACTTTGGCGTTAAACATGCCAAGGGCGACTACCTGCTGCTGCTCAACAACGATACCGAGGTCATAAGTCCGGACTTTATCGAAGAGATGATGGGCTACCTGCAACGTCCCGATGCGGGCGTGGTGGGCGCCAAGCTCTACTTTGCCGATCATCTGGTGCAACATGCCGGCATTTTGGTTGGCGTGCGCGGCGCACTTGCCCATGCCAACCAGGATTTCTCGGCAAAGCGCGAGGGCTATCTTGCCCGCGCTGTGCGCCCCGGTAACTTCAGTGCCGTAACGGGCGCCTGCCAGATGGTGCGACGCGACGTATTTGAGCAGGCCGGGGGCTATAACGAGGAATTCGCCGTCGGTTTTAACGACGCAGACTTTTGCCTGCACGTGTGGGAGGCGGGCTACCGCACCATCTTTACGCCCTATGCCGAGCTGTATCACTACGAGTTCACCTCGCGCGGCAGGGAAGAGGCCAACGAGGAAAAACTGCGCCGCTGGAAGCGCGAGCAAGCGCTGTTCATGCGGCGCTGGCCTGAGTTCTTCTTGACGGGCGATCCATGGTTGGGGCCGAACTTATCCGCTGAGAGCGAGTATTTCTCGATCTAGCGCGAAGTGATTCCGAGTTTGGGTAGCGATTCAGCAATCGTGTTGAGCTCATGTTGCTGTAGGTAGGCGGGATTGAGAGCTTCTTTTCTATAGGCTAGGTAGCTGTCTCTGGTCAGTTCCCTAAGCTGTTTAGTAAAGAACTGTTCCCAACTGAAGAACTTCTCGCAGTCGATGAAATCGGCAGGATGAAGGAGCATATCTTGCGTTTCGACATCGTTGAAGAGTCCCGATTTCAGCACAAGCCATTCAAACGATTCCGGCAAAAAGAGCTCGATCTCCTTAAATCTCCTGAGCGAATAGACATAGGGCATCTCGGGCCCAAAAGCGGCCCCATCTGCAATTACGAGCAACTTTTGGGCTGGGGAGCTCAGAGCGGTTTCGTATATGTTTGATTTGCCACCGGCACTTACGCAGCGAATATTACTTTTGGCGCACAGGACTTTAAAGAACTCATAGCCGGCATTGCTGTCTTCGACGATGACTTCTTCTGGTCGATCTCCATCGTAGAGCTCGTCTCCGTAAATGCGGTAGGTAGAAGTGTACGTGCGTGTGTAGACGGGATATTTTGTTGTTGCCCTGTTGGTGTTTTTGAGGCCATAGATCTCATCCACGCTATAGGGGAGCTGGGGCAATTCGTCCCTCGCAACGATGACGTAGTAGTTGGAACTGTGTCGAGCTGCATGCTGGAATGCATGGCTCCTTACGAATTTTTGCGTATCGTCCACAAACACGATGCTGTTATCGATGCGGCCGAGTTGCGCTTCCCAATCTTTGCCGCCGATGACGCGGCAGGGGGCTGCGCAATTAACGATTATCCCGCTTTGGGCTCCTAGGTTTTCGTATGCACGGAGGCTGTCCAACAGGGTGGTTTTGCCTGTTGCGCTTTTGCCTTGGATGATGGTGAGGTTTCGGCGAATGGTGAGTTTGACCTGAACTTTATTGGTCCTTACGGTCAGCTGGTATTCCCCTCTCATGCTCGAGCCTCCCTCAGACATTTTGCCGAGATAAGGACAAGCTCATCCATGGTATGAACAATCTGTCCGGAATTGATGACACGGGCTGTAAAACGCGCTTTGCCAAAATCCATCATATGGTAGAGGTTGATGGTGATGTCATGTTTGGAGGCGATGCGCAAGATCCAATAGGCGCAATTATCTCCGCAGGTTGAGGCGTTGTAGAGGTTTTGAGGCATAAAGAGCATCAGTAGAAGTGTTTTGGTGCCCGTTGATAGTTTCTCTGGCGGAATAACGCCAAGCACCTTGGTGTCAATTGCGTTTGCGCCAAGAACAGTGCCATTATCAATAGATTTGATAATGCGTTGTGACAGGGGATCTTGCAGCCAAGAGGGAGAATAGCTGTAATCAAAGAATGTCGACGTGTCATAAATCACATCGTCTCTGTCGCCGTAGTGAATGCTGAGCATTGTTCCTCCATGGTTGCCTGTTGCGACTACTTTACCATGTTGGGGTCGATTTCCCTCAAGCAGTGGGTAACGGGTCAATCAACATGTCTGTTAGAACGAACCGATGACTTTTACAGGTGTAACAGCTTTCTATCCTGCGGTAATTGCCTGTCTCGATATGTTGGATTTAGCAGGTCGAAACTAACGATATTCCACGATAAGCTTATACAAGTTTATATAAGCCGATAAATCTCGATATAACTTACGATAGGAATATAAAGATGCGATTTGACATGAAGCGACAGATTGAAATGCTTGAGACAAGCTTTCTTTTTCGTTATATGCGGGAATAGCTTGGAGACCTTGACTTGGTTCAACACCGAGCAATTTCTAGTGTTATTCAGCCGCTCAGGCGTGATTTAAAATGTCAATCAGACGGTTTATATCGCTGTCTCCAGTGCCTAAAATATCGATATTGTAACTATGCTCAGGATTAAGCCTCAGCTTTTTCTTGATGGTGCTGGGTGTCTCATCTCTGCTGTGGTCGAGATAGATAAGACGACTATTCGAATGCTGCATGAAATCTCGCACCATAGCCGAAATGTGAGAATCACTTTCGCAAAATGAATAGCCCAAGACAACGAGAAGGACCGTGTTGTCGAGGATCTCAATAGCCTTGGAAAAGGATCTCAGCTGGGTCGTATCGATAATTGGCTTAATCGGCACTTGTGTCATAAGAAACGGAAAGACAAATTCATCCGCAGCTATGGGTTCTTTACGCACATCTCTTGAAGTGAGAGACCCAAGCGATTCGAACAGCCAGAGAGCCCCTGATAGATACACACATGAATTTCCAATCAACTTAGGAAACAAAAAATCCGAAAGCCCCGTGTAATTCGTCGTCAACACGTTATCAAATCTTCCACGTAACCTTGCGTAGTAAGTATCTTGGATATCTTGGAGGGTAAACTGGTTCCGCGTCGTTATCGCATCAATAACGGTATTGATATTATTTAATGTAAACCTATATAGACCCTGCTGCTTAAATAGCCTATCGTCTTCAAATGCCTTGCGAATCAGCGGTTCAGCAACGGAAAAGAACGCGCTCCAATAATAGTTGATCAAACGCCAGAGCGATTTGTTCCTCCTTGCAGGATTAATAAGGCTTGAGAAATACGTCTCTATGGTCCCATAGTACGCATCGTCCGGAATCACCTCGAGTGCCACTTCCTTCAAAGCGCTCACATAGCCGGCATCCTTATCTCTCTTGATCAGCATGTCAAACAGAAGATCCCGACCATAAGTATCAAGCTGATTCTCTTCATCGTCATCCTGGCTCTTAACAATATGCTCATTCAGCTGCGAGCCTAAAAATGTATCCATAGAGGCGCTGACGATATAGTTGGACAGTTTGCGAAACGCCACGTTTTTGGACGAGTAGAGAAATAGTTTTTGATACGAGGAGGGAGTTCCTGTATCCCGATTTGCACTTTTCGAAAGTCGCCCTCGATAGAATTCTTCCAAGGCTTCATACAATGCTTCATTCTGATAGTAGCAAGTGTCGAATGTGAATTCTTTTCCAGCAAGAAGCCCAAAAGGCTCGATACATTCCGCCCCGGCACCCACTAGAAGAGTTTTACTCATAACGCTGCTCCTGCATAAATGTGTTAATGATCTCAGCCCGCATAGTGCCAGGGCTCGAAGTATCATCCATGATACTCCTGCATAAGAGATTGTTTGTTTAAAGGTCTTCAGCTTCTAGTCTGCTGTTACGCGTCGAACCTCAGTTTCTAGTGATGTAATCAATTGCTTCGGCGCAAGATTGGCACAGATTCACAATAGCGTATTTTTTAATGAAGGTGACTAGGCCTACCTCGCGTATCAATTTGTTTATAAACTTATCTGCAAACGATAAGCTGATGAACGGCACGTCCGCAAAGTCTAAATAGACCTTATCATCTGCATCGCTAGCCATGTTTAATGCTAAACATCGCATTTTCGCAGCGTCGTATCTGCTTCCAAATCCGGATGATTCGTCAGCCAGACGAAGTCGGAGGCTTCTGCCCGAGGGGTCGGTTTCATGGGATTCTTTCCAAAGATTGACCGGCGAGTTTCCCTCAAAAATGTCTGACATGGATATTGATGAGTTTGTCGAGACTTGAAAATCTACTAACGTGCTTCCGCCTACCGGGGTGTTGACATTTCTGAATGCGATCGTAGCGTCTGCGCCGTTGTATTTGTGAACCTTTCTATAGCCAATGCCGTCAGACTGAATATCGAGAGAACCAGATGCTGCGTCGACAATACTGTCAAGAAGCCACAATCCGTTGCCTGCGCCATTTCCATCTGTTACGCCCTTGCTAAGAGCAAGTTGTATAGCCTCCTTTGTGTCAGCAAAGGCTACGCCGCCACTCCTAAGTGAATCGGGAATGCCAATTCCGTCATCATAGACTGCGATTGCGACTTTGTTAGATTGACGATGAACTTGGGCCATTACGTAGCCTTCAACATGCTCGCTTTGCATTTTTGTCGAATGAACAAGTACGTTATCTGATATCTCGTTTAATCCGTATTCGATTCCATGGAGAAGGCCGGGCGCAAGCACCGTAGTCTTGCGAAGCGAGTCGATAATCCCACTAACCACATCAAAATGCGTATTCCTGTCGAAGCGCCAGACTTTATCAAGAAATGATGCCGAATCGATACCGTTAGGGTCTCTGAAGGGCTTTAGTAGCCCTACAGAGTCGGCATATGTCCCCTTACGGGTCGTTTTGGAGGGAAAGAAAGTACAACCGCGGTTGGTTGAATAGGATGACAGAGTTGCAACTATGGGAAGTACGCGATTGGGATATAGCCCGCTTTCATCAGCTTCTAGCCTAACCTTAAAACTATAGAAGCCAGCATCGATAGCGGCGTCTATTTTTTTCCTGAGATAGCCAGCCGCGCCGCGAGACGGCTTTATGTTTAACACTATATAGGGCTTTTGGGGTTCAGATGTATTATTCATGGTGAAACAGCCTAGCCATAGTTCCGAATTGGCAAGTAAGACTATTCTATCAATGAAGCCCCAACCGCCTCTGATACAAGCGAAACATTGGGGCATTTTTTTGGCGATATTTCGGTAAATGCGTTTGATATTGTCATGATAAGTTAGTGAAACTGCCTTACCGACTTTCTCCAGCCATATTGATTGCTGGTCTTTTGGCTTGTAGATATGCGCCTTTGCGGTGCTGTATGGGCTGGCATTATTGATAGGCTGAGCTGGAGCGTTTTGATGTCTACTGCGTGCGCTCATACGCTCTCCGCTTGCCGCATACTTAAACGATTTACGTCGACTTTTCCGCTGTTGCGGGGATTCTATCTGTTATGAGTCTGAGCTAGGATTTGATCTCAATGCACTGATGAGTACTGCCGCCAGGCATTTCCCAATCCTGTTTATTGGCTTGCCGTGTAGATCGGCGCACTCATGCCTGTTGTCTTGTTGGACCATCATCGCCGTTGCATCCTGCTTGTTGCTCTGGCCTACCTTTGTGTTTTGTTGCACGGGCCTTCTTATGCTGTGAGTGCGGAAAGCCTGTTTATAGACAAGGTCACGTACGACGAGTCGGGTGTCTCAGAGGCTGCCGAGCCTGGACCGATGCCGACCATCTGGAATTGGACAGCTTCGCGGTCGAGACATTTGGCGCCAGGGGGGAGGCGGGCTGTCGCGCCATCTTTACGCCCTATGCCGAGCTGTACCACTACGAGTTTACCTCGCGCGGCAGGGAAGAGGCCAACGAGGAAAAGATGTGTCGCTGGAAGCGCGAGCAAGCGCTGTTCATGCGGCGCTGGCCTGAGTTCTTCTTGGATGGCGATCCGTGGCTCGGGCCGAACCTATCCTCCGACAGTGAGTACTTCTTGCTTTAGAGCGAAGTAATTCCAAGATCCGGCAAAGTATCCTCAAGAGCTGCAAGGGCGGTGGGGTTCAAGTACTTCTTATTGAAGCGGCTCTTGTCATATCGAAAACGTGTGTCAGGATTTTTCAGGTGGCCGTATTAAATTAGTTCGCTTATGTGCTCGGTTTGACTCAGAAGCTATTTAGCGTAACGGTTGAGGTGTGGCGACTCATATTTAAATTGCAGTCACAAAGACACCTTTTATCGATTTCCCGTTGAAATACTGAATTGATAGTTTAAAAATAACTTAAGAGAGCCTTAAATCTCGGAGAAAGGATGTCGTATGAAAAACCTTCGAGAAAGATGGCGCGGACTAACAGTGCTGGGAGTTGTTGCATTTGCCGCTGTCTGCATGACGGTTGCCCCGGCGCCCTCATTTGCTGATATTGCTGGCGGTGGCGGAGGTGGTGGACCGATTACGGAATGGTGTTCCGACGGTCGTCCGAAGACTGGACTCGTTCGGTGCGAGGACGGCAACCTTCGCTATTTCGATCCCGAAACTGGCGCCATGGTCACGAACCAGTGGCATAACGAATACGAAGCTGTCTGGTACTATTTTGGCGCTGACGGGATCGCGGTGTCGGGCTGGCAGTCTATCGGTGGGGACAAGTATTACTTCTACCCCGAAAGCCATGATATGGCATACGGCCGAGTTCAGATTGACGGCAAGAACTACTTCCTGAACACCCCTGGTGCCAACGCCGATGGCCGCATGCAGCATAGCGGCTGGCTCTATGACTCCATCTATGGAAAGTGGTTCTATGCGACCTCCAGTGGCGAACTGCTGACCGGTTGGCATAATATCGGTGGAACTTGGTATTATTTCGACGAGTATGGTGTCATGCTGACCGGCTGGATCAACGTTTCGGGGACGTGGTACTACGCCAACGCTTCCGGTGCGATGGCCACTGGCTGGCTCAACATCGGCGGTACGTGGTACTACCTCGACGGTTCGGGCGCCATGGTCGCTAACAGCTGGCGCAGCCTCGGCGGCTCCTGGTACTGGTTCGGCGACTCCGGTGCAATGGCCACTGGCTGGTTCTTGGCAGGCGGCTCTTGGTACTATGCGAGCGGTTCGGGCGCCATGGCAACCGGCTGGCTCAGCAATGGCGGCACGTGGTATTGGCTCGGAGGTTCGGGCGCTATGGCCTCTAACTCTTGGGCTAACGTTGGTGGAGTTTGGTACTGTTTCGACGATTCCGGCGCGATGGTTACCGGCTGGCGTCAGGTCGGCGGCGCCTGGTACTACTTTAGCGGTTCCGGCGCTATGGCCCACGACGCCTGGGTCGGCGACTACTACCTCCAGTCTTCCGGTGCCATGGCTACGAATGCCTGGGTTGGCTCCTACTATGTCGGCGAGGACGGCAAGTGGATTCCGGGCTATGGTTTAGTTTGGTATAAGAGCGGTAGCCATGTTTACCATACGCATAAGTGCCGTACCGTTGGTAAGGACGCAAAGGGCTATTCGCAGATCTCTATTCAGGAGGCCCAGAGGCGTGGCGCTTCACGAGAGTGCAAAAACTGCCAGCAAATTGGCTAGTACATTACTGAGTTAGTTTTGATTGAGGCCCCGTTGCCCTGAGGTGACGGGGCCACTGCGTGATTGGATACCGTGCTGCTATGAAGAAATGCTCATTCGGGGTGCTGGTCTTTTCCGGCCTTGTTTCTTTGGGGCTCCTTTTGAGTTCGCCCTCGATGTTATACGCCCTTGATTCGAATAACACTGACGAAGGTTCCGCATCTAACGTTGCTATTGCTTCTGTTGAGTCAGCCATTGATGCTCAGCGCGATTCGACCTTCGCTGTCGAGCAGAACTCTCAGGTGGATAATGAGACCCCTTCTGAGGTTTCGAATCAAATTGTTTGGCATCAGGGGTGGATATCACCCGAAGAAGGGGCTGGTTTTTGGCGTTGGGGCTTGTCCGACGGAACGATCGCTGTTTCTTCTTGGAGACATATAAACGGTAGCTGGTACTGGTTCGACGACGAAGGTCGAATGGCTCAGGATGGGTTGGTTCAAGTTGGGGGTGCGACGTATGCCTTCTCCTCTTCGGGCGCAATGCGTGTCGGCTGGTACCTAGAGTCTACGGGCTCCACTTCTGCTTGGCGTTATTTCTCCGGTTCTGGCGCCATGGTAAAAGGCTGGCTTTCAGATGGCAGCAACTGGTATTGGCTGGATGATGAAGGCAAGATGGTCCACGACTCGATGCTACAGATCGGGGGAGCCACGTATGGATTCTCTTCTTCTGGCGCGATGCTTATCGGATGGCATCTTGATGCTTCCGTTTGGCACTATTTCTCCGGCTCTGGCGCCCTGGTGAAGGGTTGGCTCTCGGATGGGGGTCGTTGGTACTGGCTTGATCCTGCAGATGGTTCTATGGCCACCGGGCTGAATGAATGCAATGGCACCTCTTATATCTTTAACAGTTCAGGGGCCATGCTATCCTCCCAGTGGGCACTTATTGACAACAACTGGTATTACGCTGACTCCAACGGCTTACTGCATGGAGGTTGGTTACTTCTAGGGAATTCTTGGTATTACCTGGATCCAGGAAGCCATATTATGCTCACGGGCTTTGTGCAAGTGGGCTCGTCCACCTATTTCCTTACGAGCTCAGGTGCCATGGCAACGGGCTGGGCACTTGCTGATGGTACTTGGTATTACGCCGCATCAAGCGGAGCTATTCAACGAGGACGATGGATAAAGTCCGGAAGCGCCTGGTATTACCTTGATGACGTATCCGGCGCAATGCGCACTGGTGAATATACGGTAGGCGACACGCGCTATTATTCTTTTGACTCCGGTGCGATGGCTTCTTCGTGTTGGATCAACTTGAGCGACGGGATGTCATGGGCGGATTCTTCTGGTGCGTTGAATGATCCATTGCCTATTGCACCCGACGGGTCCCCTGTAGCATCGGGCTGCGTCGACTCGTCTTCGTTGCCGGGTATCATTCATATTGGAGACTCGGTTTTCTATGCGGATGCGAATGGTGCCATTAACGTGGCGTCTGGTTGGATTTTGTCGAAAGACGCTTCTGGCGAAAGTGGCAATACTTGGTACTACGCATCTTCCAATGGTGTCCTTAAGTCTGGTTGGCAATATGTCAACGGTGCGTGGTATTGGATGGACCCTTCCACATTCAAGATGAAAACTGGATGGCTTAATGACGGCGGTACGTGGTACTGGCTCCAGCCTTCGGGTGCCATGTTTGCTAACGGGTGGCTGAAAATCGATGGCGTTGACTATTACTTCAATGCAAGTGGTGCATGGTTGAATACGTCTGGTTCTGTTTTAGGGGTTAATAGGTCCAGCCTGGTCAATTGGCTTATGAGCCACGAGAACGATGGCTATTACCGTGGAACACGCTATGATACGCATCTTAGCCAAGAAACATGCATGTATCCAAAGGGTGATCCTCGTTGGGACGGGTATACCGGTATGAACTGCGGCGGATTTGTATCGCATGCATATATGAAAGCGGGCGGGAATTTAGCTCCAATTGCCGCCGAGCAGAGCCATTCCCCTTGGAGTGGTGGTCCCGGAAGGGGCGGCTGCGTTAACGCTTATCGTTGGTACGGCTACGCTATCGATACGTGCGCAAACGTGACTTATTTCAACTCTATTGATGAGTTGTTACGTAGCGGTTTGGCTCGTAAGGGGGACATTGTGTTCTTCAATCCTTACAACCCATATGCGGACGATAGCCACATTGGCTTTTTCTGGGGCAATTCGCCGAGCGAAAATTTGTTCTGGCATAGTGATGGTTGTGGAAATCGCATCTCCGGTTTGACTGCTTTGGGCCCATCGAAAGTAATACTGATCCGTTAGAATTCCGATTTGTAGGGGACTCTCTGGGTCCCCTACCTTTTTGACATCTGGTTTGAAAGTTTATTTGAAGTCGGTATTCTTGGGGGTAAGAGAGGGGGCAATGAGCCTTCGGGTTCAACCCTGCGGCAAGTTCTTATTTTCTTTGCAGCATTACGCCCAACTATTTATTGTTCTAGATGGCGTCTTGTCCAGTTGGATGTTCGGGAATCTTTCACAGCCATGCTGTAAGCTAGACGCAAACAAGAACGAATGACGAGGTTTACATGAGCAAACATCTTAAGTTATTTTCGGCATTGTTGGTGCTGATGGTCCTTGCGCCCATTTCTGTGTTTGTTTTTCCCTCGAACGCGGAAGCTGCGCGGTCCCTAGTTGAGAATTCCTGGCGTTATGAGGATGGACAATTGGTCGCAGAGGATGCTTCTTCCGAAGAAGATGGAATAGCCTTATTGTCCATGGGCATTCTTCCCGATGGGGCTACGGCGCAGGGCATCGATGTCAGTGAGCATCAAGGACGTATTGACTGGAATGCTGTTAAGGCTTCTGGTATCGATTTCGCTATTCTGCGTGTTGGATTTGGCGCTCCATCTTGGGGCGGTCGAGTTGACTATCAATTTAATCGAAATATTTCTGAGTGCGAGCGACTCGGAATTCCCTACGGCGTCTATATCTATTCATATGCTTTTGATAATCAGCAGGCAGCTGATGAGGCGTCAATGGTGATCAATTGCCTTTCTGGGCATAATCCAAGATTGCCGGTGTATTACGATCTTGAGGATAACTCGATAATTGCAAATGGACGTCAAACCGGAATTGCATCGAGGGCGCAGGTTTTTTGTAATAGGATTTCTGCCGCAGGATATGAGCCTGGAATTTATGCAAATTTAAATTGGTTTAACAACATTTTGACTGACTCTGTATTTAAGAGCAGCTCTTGGGATCATTGGATTGCTCAATATAACTCGCAATGTGACTATACTGGTAATTACAGTTTTTGGCAGTACAAGAGCAACGGAAAAGTCCCTGGAATCAACGGCAACGTTGATATGAACTACGCGTATGTTGATGTCTCCCTTTATCATTGGCAACTAATTGACAGCACCTGGTATTATGCAGCCTCCAACGGCAAGGCGTATACCGGATGGTTGTTTCAGAGTGGCACGTGGTACTGGCTCGAGCCCGACGTGGGCGGTGCCATGGCTACCGGCCTTCACGAGTGCAACGGCTCCATGTACTGGTTCAACTCCTCCGGCGCGATGGCGACCGGATGGGTCCTCGACGGCGGGACCTGGTACTACGCGACTGGCTCCGGCGCCCTCGCCTCCGGCTGGCTCAACCTAAACGGTGCGTGGTACTGGCTCGATCCCTCGACGTACGTCATGGCTACGGGTGTCCAAACTATTGGATCATGTGAATACATATTTAATAGTTCCGGCAAGATGATGGCTAATTGCTGGTCAAACGGTGATGGGTCCTGGATGTATCATTCTTCATCCAGCGGTGCAATTGACCTTAAAGGCATCATGACTGATTCGGGAATCCAGCTGATTGACGATGGCGGGAATGTTAGAACGGGCTGGATTGAGAGTCAGGGTTCTCGATATTATTGTTCTGCTAATGGGGTAATTCTGACTGGATGGCAGCAAATAGCTGGGTCTTGGTATTACTTTAACTCGGATGGTCGAATGGCGACCGGCTGGCTTATCGATGGCGGTAACTGGTTCTGGCTAGATTCCTCTTCTGGCGCAATGAAAACGGGATGGCTATCCCTTGGGGGCACATGGTATTACCTTGATGCCGCACGTGGGGGAGTAATGTTGAGCAACGGTTGGTATTGGATCGGCTCTACTGACTACAAGTTCAGTTCATCCGGCGCAATGGTTGGCGCTTGGGTCGATGTCCCGTGCTATTCGCAGTACCCGGAACTTCCTACTGGCTGTGAGTCGGTCGCCCTTACAAACTTGCTTAACTACTATGGTTTCGGTTTAGGTAAGACGATTATTGCGGATTATTACTTGCCCAAGGGAAGCAACGGCAACTTTGTTACCGCCTTTGATGGCAACCCAAGGCGTAGTAGCGGGGGTCTCATGGGATGTGTCGCCCCTGCTATTACGATTGCTGGTAATAACTTTCTGCGTGCTGCTGGAAGTGGCAAGCAGGCAAAAGACGTCTCTTTCTCGTCAATTTCTTCCATTAAGAACAGGCTGACCTTTGGTCAACCTGTTGAGATGTGGAATACCGAGTGGGGAAGTTGGCCAGGAGGCCGTTATGCTGCTCGTTGGTATAACGGGCATTCCTATGGTCTGTGGGGCGGTAATCATGCCGTAGTCCTTAAAGGCTATGATGACGAGCGGGGAAT
>OFMU01000430.1_pt1 | contig 28661 bp, 30 predicted proteins | sample 1541861 | NCBI WGS metagenome assembly OFMU01 (sample SAMN04209238, study PRJEB22552) | human gut metagenome | biome: gut; material: feces | host: Homo sapiens | place: USA: Oklahoma
CTGCGGGCATCTCCCCACCCCGTGGGGAGTCACCCCTTTCAGGGGAGGCTTATTTTGAAAGTTGTCCCACCACCGAAAAAAGCACGAACTGCCAGATGCAGACCGTGCTTTCTTCCATATTCCAATATGTACAGTTTATAGTTGCTTTTGGCAATACCGCACAAAGAGCGTCTGGCGACTTTGCACGGTATTGCCTTTTATTTCCTGTCAAAGTGCCGCGTCGCCGGTTTCATTTGTCCGGATACGAATACACTCGTCCACGGTGGAAATGAAGATCTTGCCGTCGCCCACAGTTCCGGTATAGACGTTTTCCTTGATCAGTTGCAGGAAGTCCTCCACGCGGTCGTCCGGCACCACTGTCATTAGATAGACCTTCGGAAGCGTGTTCATCATGACCTCATTGCCGCGGTGATAGGCGATCCAGCCGTGCTGGTTTCCGCAGCCGTGCACCTGATAAATAGTCACACCCTGCACACCAGCTGCCAGCAGCTTTTCTTTCAGCGGCTCCAGCTTTTCCGGTCGGAAAATCACTTCTATTTTTTTCATGATCTCGCACCTCCTCAATCCAGTCCGTTGAACGCCGGATATGCACGTTCACCGTGTTCGATCAGATCCAGGCCCTGTGCTTCTTCCAGATCGGATACCCGCACACCGCTGCACTTTTTCAGTACCAGCATGATAATAGTCGTCATGACCACTGCCACTGCAATGGAAATGCCGATTGCCCCCAGCTGGGAGAGAAACAGCCGGTAATCTCCGAACAGCAAGCCTTCCTGCGGAACCGCATCGTTCATCTGTTTGGTGGCGAAAATACCAGTCACGATACCGCCCCAGATACCGCCGACACCGTGGCAGCCGAATGCGTCCAGTGCGTCGTCATAGCCGAACTTTTTCTTCATCTTGGAAATTGCCAGATAGCAGATCGGAGCTGCCGTTGCACCGATGATCAGGGACGACCACAGCGGCACATAGCCTGCTCCCGGCGTGATGCCGACCAGCCCCACGATGCCGCCAGTCACGGCACCCATGACGGTGCACTTTTTCTGCACCAGTGCTTCGATGAGCATCCATACCACCATGCTTGCGGCGGAGGAAAGTGCTGTATTGGCAAACGCCAGAACGGCAATACTGTTGGCACCACCGGCACAGCCGCAGTTGAAGCAGAACCAGCCCATCCACAGCATGGAGGCTCCCAGCAGAAACAACGGTATGTTGTGCGGGTGGTAGGACATGGCTCCGTAGCCTTTCCGGCTGCCCAGAATGATGCATGCCGTCAGTCCGGAAACACCGGTGCTGATATGAATGACGTTGCCGCCGGCGAAGTCAATGGAACCGATCATCTCCAGCAGTCCGCCGCCCCATGCCATATGTGCCAGCGGGTAATATACCAGGAACGACCAGATCACCACGAACAGCATCATTTTGGAAAATTTCATGCGTTCTGCCACGGCTCCCAGAATGATCGCCGGCGAGATCACTGCGAACATCATGTTGAACAGAGCAGACACCATTTCCGGTGCATCGCCCTCTCCGCCGGTAACTTCCCACGAAACATTCCGCATCAGCACATTGTTCAGGTCGCCGATGATGCCGGCATGATCCTTGCCGAAACTCAGCGAATAGCCGCAGAGAAACCACAGCAGCATACCGATTCCCATCATTGCCATGCAAAACATCATGGTGTTCAGGGCGTTTTTCCGTCTTACCATGCCGCCGTAAAAGAATGCCAGCCCCGGTGTCATAAAGAATACCATAATGGTACATACGAACATGAATGCAACATTGCCTGTCATGATGCAACACCTCTCTTTTTCTACGGAAACACTGCAAGCAGATTGCGTACAAAGCCGTCAGACGGGCTTTATGCAGTATTTCCCTTCTACACTCCCGTTTCCCGCGATTATGGGAACAGTCCCTTGATGTCCTCGGCGTACAGCAGCCGCCGCAGTGCTACGATATAAGCTGCCATACGATAAGAACATGCCGTCTTTTTTCGTTCTTCCAGCAGTTCGCCGAAAGAAGCCGTCATCAGTTTTTCCAGCATCTCGTTGACCTGTGAGCGTTCCCACGTCAGTTCCTGGATATTCTGCACCCATTCGAAATAGGACACGATCACGCCGCCGCTGTTGGCGAAAATATCCGGAATCAGAGTAATGCCACGCTGTTCCAGAATCGCATCTGCTTCCACAGTGGTAGGACCGTTGGCACCCTCTACGATGTACCGGCAGCGAAGTTGTTCTGCAACTTCGGCGTTGATCTGGTTTTCCAGAGCCGCCGGCACCAGCACATCACAGTCACAAGTCAGCAGTTCCGTGTTGGAAATATGAGAAACGCCCTCTGCCTGATAGTCTTTCAGCAGGTGCCCCTCTTCCAGAAACGCGGAAACCGCATCGGCATCTAATCCGGATTCGCAGTAAATGCCACCGGACACATCGCTGAGTGCCACAACGCAGGCGTTGCGGTGGCAGAAAATTCGTGCCGCGTTGGCTCCAACATTACCCATACCCTGCACGGCAACTTTTACGCCGTCCAGTGAATCCACGCCGTTGGTCTTCAGAACCAGCTGGGTGGCAATGACCACGCCTCTGCCGGTGGCGGAAGCACGTCCTCTGGAACCGCCCAGTTCCACAGGCTTTCCGGTCACTACGCCCGGACATGGTTTTCCGTGGAGCATGCTGTAAGTATCCAGCACCCACGCCATAGTCTGGGCATTGGTGTTTACGTCCGGTGCGGGAATATCCTTGTCCGCTCCGATCAGCGGTTCAATGGCGTAAGTATACCGCCGTGTCAGACGGCAGAGTTCCCGCTTGGACAAGGTACTGGGATCCACCTGAATGCCGCCTTTTGCACCGCCGTAAGGAATATTCGCCACAGCACATTTCAGGGACATCCATGTGGCAAGTGCCTTGATCTCGTTCAGGTCGCAGTTCTGGTGGTAACGGATACCACCCTTGAACGGGCCGCGGATATTGGAGTGCTGCACACGATAGCCCTCGAACACCCGAATGCTGCCGTCGTCCATTTCTACGGGAAGATACACCTTCGTTTCCCGCTGGGGATTCTTGATGATCTCAAACATTCTGCGGTCGATCTTTCCCAGTATCGCCGCCTGTTCCATTACCGTCTGCACATTTTCAAACGGGTCGTATTTCTTCATGGGAAACGCCTCTTTCCTGACAGCCGAAAAGCCTGCCGGACAAACCGGTCACAGCAGACTTACCGGAATTGTGATTTATAAGGTTCTTAATACAAATACGGTGCGTCCCACAGGTTCAGCTTCGTGCCGATGCCCTTTTCCAGAGCCGTTTCATACACGGTCTTGCCCCATGCCACATCTTCTACCGGCATGCCGCCGATGGAGTACAGAATGATCTGATCGTCGGACTCTCTGCCCGGCACCTTGCCGTTGGCAATGGCACCGATGTTCTGTACCACGCCCCAGTCCAGCTTGCCGTCATGGTCGAGGTCGGTGAACTTGTCGCCCAGCAGGAACATCTTATCGAAAGTGGGATACGGATATTCCTCTGCCCATGCCTCGTACAGCTTCTTGTTGTCTACAACCAGCTTTACCTTCGGGTCGCAGACCAGTTCGTCCGGAAAATCTACGGCACCCGGTGCACACATCAGACAGCCCGGCTTCAGCCATTCCCGCTGGATAAACGGATAGTTGGCGTGTCCGCCGGTAGGCGTGGAAACGGCAATGGTCATAATGTCTGCGTCCTTGCAGCATTCTTCCATGGTATCACAGACGATGATGTTCTTGAACTGCGGGCAGTGTTCCTTGACATAGGCAATGCAGCGGTCAATGGAGGCTCTGCCGCGTCCCTTGATCTTCAGGGTGTCCAGCGAGGGACGAAGTGCTGCAAAGGTTTCAATGGTGATGTTGTTGATGAAGCCCGGTCCTACAACACCCAGCACCTTGGAATCCGGCTTGGACAGCAGCTTTACGCCAACGCCCGGAATGGCTGCGGTACGGTATGCACTGATCAGGTTGGCGGACATGAATGCCTTGGGAGCACCGGTGTCCTTGTCGTTCAGAATGACCATCAGAATGGAACGGGGCAGTCCCTTTTCACGGTTCTCCACGTTGGAACCGTACCACTTCACACCTGCCATATCGAACTTGCCGCCCAGATATGCCGGCATTGCCATAAAGCGGCGGTCCGGACCGTTCTTCGGCATGTTCGGAAATGCGGGATTATCCGGAAAACTGATCATACAGCCGTGAGAGTTGCCGTTTTCACCGCCCATGCGGTAATCTCCGTCGTCCAGAAGCTTCACCACTTCTTCCATGGTGTCTGTGCACTTCACAACATCATTTACGCCAGCGTCCAGCATGTCCTTTTCACTCAGATACAGAATGTCAACTTTCGGATAACTCATAATGATACACTCCTTTAAATTGGGTTGGGAACAAGGTGTTCCAATATATATCGCCTGTCCGGCTACTTGCAGTGTTTCCTTAAAAATCCACTGCCAGATCGTAATAGCAAGCCTTCAGCAGCTGTTCCATTTCTTCCTGCGAAGGGATACGCGGATTGGAACCGGTGCAGGCATCGGCAATGGCATTTGCTGCCACTTCAGGCAGTTTGTCGAGGAACTCGGTTTCGTCGATGATCGAGGTTTCTGCCTTGACACCGCCTGCTCCGTAGTTCTGAATGGACTGGGGAATGTTCAGCTTGTCGTTCATGGAACGCAGTTCTGCGATCAGGGAATCCACCAGTTCTTCTGTGGAATTGCCTGCCAGACCAATGTGCTCCGCGATCTCCGCGTAACGCTTGGCTGCGGCTTCGTCCTTGGCATTGAACTTAATGACCTTCGGCAGATACATGGCATTGGCACAGCCGTGAATGATATGGCTGGTGCTGTATGCGGCACCGGTCTTGTGTGCCATGGAATGGACGATTCCCAGCAGAGCATTGGAGAATGCCATACCGGCAAGGCACTGTGCATCGTGCATTGCCGCACGGGCCTCCATGCAGCCGTCATAAGACTTTTTCAGATACTGATGAATCATCTTAATGGCGTGAAGTGCCACTGCATCGGTATAATTGCAGTGCAGCGTGGAAACATAAGCTTCAATGGCATGAGTCATTGCGTCCATACCGGTGTGTGCGATCAGTTTCGGCGGCATGGTTTCCGCCAGTGCACTGTCCACAATTGCGATGTCCGGCGTGATGTTAAAGTCCGCCAGCGGATACTTGATACCCTTTTCGTTATCTGTGATAATGGAAAAGGCGGTCACTTCTGTGGCAGTGCCGGAGGTAGAGGGCACTGCACAAAACTTTGCCTTTGTCCGCAGCTTCGGGAAGCTGAACGGGGTGCACAGATCTTCGAATTTGGTATCCGGATATTCATAGAATACCCACATTGCTTTTGCGGCATCGATAGGCGAACCGCCGCCCATTGCCACGATCCAGTCCGGTGCAAACTCCTGCATGGCTTTTGCTCCACGCAGCACAGTGTCTACAGACGGGTCGGACTCTACGCCTTCAAACAGTGCTACTTCCATGCCGGCATCTTTCAGATAGCCGACTGCCTTGTCCAGAAATCCGAACCGCTTCATGGAACCGCCGCCCACAACAAGAAAAGCTTTTTTGCCCTCCAGTGTTTTCAGGGTTTCCAGTGTCCCCTTTCCGTGGTACAAATCTCTCGGCAATGTAAATCTGCTCATTGGTCTGTTCCTCCATTTTTTATTATTTTATTGGATGTCAAATGCATTTATAAAATGCATGGTGTTCCTTTGGCTGAGGTTCTGCTCCGGCGGGATACCCTGCCGCCAGCGAACCGACAATGGCGTACTCTTTTCCGATACCATGTGCATCCTGCCACGCCACACCGGCATCAGAAGCAAACAGAGCATTGACGGCATAGATCCAGCAGGTACCGATGCCCAGTGATTTCGCGGCAAGAAGCATGTTCTCGATCGCCGTACAGCCGTCCTCCATGGGTGCCAGATTGGTCATCTTGGCAAATACCAGAATCACAGTAGGTGCATCGTAAAACGGGTTGTGGTCTTGATGGGCTGCCGCCTTTGCCAGCTCCACCAGCTGTGCCAGTTCCGCTTTGCTCTGCACTGCCACGGCAATTGCCGACTGCTGATTCATACCACTTGGGGCTGATCGTCCGGCTTCCAGAATCGTTTCCAGTTCGTCCGGTGTGATCTGCTGCGGTGCATAGCTGCGAACGCTTCGCCGTTCCAGAATGGTATCTACGGTGGCATTATGCAGTATCATGGGATTCTCCTCCTCTCCAATTGAAAAAGGACAAAGTGCCTGTAGTATAGACGCCTTTGTCCTTGCAATGTAATGATTCGTTTTTTCAGAACCTGTCTTCGCTGCCCTCGGTTAACCCTTTGCGTGGAAACGATCATAGGTCAGCTGGCTGATGTCAATGGTGGTGGACTTGCCGTCCAGCATCAGTTCACTGACGGCAATGGAAACCGCCGGACTGATACCAAAGCCATGCCCGCTGAAACCGAACGCCACAGTCAGACCCGGCACTTCCTTGATGTTGTCGATCACCGGCAGCACATCAATGCACTGGTCATACCAGCCGGACCATGTACGAACCACCTTGACATTTTCCAGGATCGGGAAATACTTGATGATACCGCGGGAGATACAGGGAGCGGTCAGGCTATTGGTGACGAAATTGTCATTGTTGGAAGTAAACGCCTGCAAGCCGCTGTTGCCGCCCAGCACAAAGGAACCGTGTTCCGACTGGTGCCCGTAGAACTCGCCGCCGGCAACGCCCAGCATAATATCGAACATCTTCGGCTGTGCCTCGGTGACCAGTACTTCATTGAACTGTCGTTCTACCGGAGCATCAATGCCTACGGTATTGGCGATACGGCGGGATTCATAGCCGGCACAGAGCAGGATCTGGTCAGCTTCATAGACACCATCGTCTGTGATGACCTTGCGGATCCGACCTTTGACCTTTTCCAGAGCCATGACCTTGACACCGGTGACGAATGTCACGCCCAGCTGCAATGCCTTGCGGTAAAAGCCCAGTGTGGCTTTCAGCGGGTTGGCGTGTCCGTCAGAGGGACACCAGCTTGCGGCAACCACTTCTTCGGACATGTACGGACAAAGCTTTCGTGCTTCGTCGCCGCTGATCATTTCCACTTCCAGCCCCAGCTTGGTGCTCTTGGCGGTGTGGTTTTCCAGCACCTTGATGTCCTTGTCCGTCAGACCCAGACGCAGGTTGCCGCCCTGATGATATTCTACATCAACGCCCAGTTCCTCGCTCAGCTGCGGCCAGATGTTCTGTACCGCGTACATTGCCAGCGGCAGTTCTTTCGGATCACGTGCAGACTGGCGGACACCGCCGGCGTTTCGGCAGGAACCGCCGTTGCCGATCTCTTTCTTTTCCAGTACCAGAACATCGACACCCCGCTTTGCCAGCCGGTAGGCTGTTGCACAGCCCATGATGCCGCCGCCAATGATGATCACATCTGCTTCTCGTTTTTCCAGCATGGCTTAGTCCTCCTTTACATCTGTCACGTTTTTGCTGAACGTCCGAATCTCTACGGGACGAACCGGTGCTCTGCCCTGAATCATGCCCAGCTCGGACGGCCGCACTTTCAGTTCCGAAGCGATAATGCCCTGCACCAGCCGCTGGCAGGTCTGCCCCTGACACAGCCCCATGCCGGAACGCAGATACCGCTTCACTTCATTGGTGGTACGCATACCGTCATACACTGCCCGACGGATCTCGCCCTTGGTGATCTCCTCACACCGGCAGATGATCATGTCATCGTCTTCCCGTTCTACAAAGGGTTCCGGATTGGCAACCCGAATCATTTTACGCATTATCCTGCACCTTCCTTTCGTCAAACCTCTGCCCGATAGAATCTTGCAGCGTGCACATATTCCAGCGGCACCTTCATCGTGACCACTGCGGTCTTGTCCATGATCGGTGTCTTTTTGATGCCAACGATCTCTGCATCGCAGACCGGCTTGCCCTGACGATCCAGAGCCTTGCCCTTATCGCCGATCTTCGGCATAGGCAGGAACTCATAGGGGAATGTCACGGAAGCAAAGCCTTCTTCATAGGTTTCGTCCACCAAGAAGATTGCCTGACCGGAGCAGGAAGCCACACACAAGCCACAGCCGGTGCACTTCTTTTCCTCATCGATTGCCGGCAGCCGTGTGATATTCTCGCCCACCTTGATGCAGCCGAAATGACATGCGTCCTGGCACGGGTTACACGGAATATTCTGGGTACACTCGATCACAGGGTGGATACCGGCTTTCTGGTAAGAAGCCGCCGGAAACTTGGAAAGTTCCTCCTCAGTCATATAACCGTGTGCCAGCAGCGTCTTGGAGATCGGATAGCCCTCATCAGTTTCCGTGAAGTCGTTTCTGCCCTTATTCTTCGGGGCAAACATGCCCTGCCGCAGCTGTCCCAGAGCCTCCTGATAGCCCTGATACTTGCTCTCAAACTCGTCTTCAGTAAGGTAGCCGGCTTTCATGCTGACGTGAGAAGCCACGCTTCGGCCCTGAATCATTGCGGAACTTGCTTCCTCGATACCGGCAACGTCACCGGCACAATAGATGCCTTCTACGGAAGTTTCGCCGTATTCGCTCAGCAGTGCCACATGACCGCCCTTCTGGGGAATCAGTTCCATATCACAGGTGGCATTGCTTGCCAGCTGAGACATTGGTGTCAGACCAACGGCAATACAAATGGTATCCACGTCCAGTTCCTTTTCCGTTCCCGGAATGGGCTGGAAGTGCTCGTCCACCTGTGCGATCACCGCACCGGTAACACGATCCGTGCCCTTTGCCTCCACAACGGTGTGGGAGAGATAAAACGGTACGCCGGTTCTTGCCAGCTTTGCCGCATGGACACCATAGCCGCCGACTCTGGGAGCCGCATCGATAATGGCTGCCACTTCACAGCCGGCTTGCAGCAGCTGGAAGCTGACGACCAGTCCCACGTTACCGGAGCCGACCATGAGAATCTTGCTGCCCGGCTGCACACCCTGAATGTTCATCATGGTCTGTGCCGCACCGGCACCGATAACACCCGGAATGTTCCAGCCCTTGAACGGGATCATGTTTTCGGCAGCACCGGTGGCGATGATAATCGCATCGCCTTTATAATGATGGACTTCACCGTTCTGCTTTACGGTGACTTCCTTATTTTCGTAGATACCCATTACGGTGGAGTCCAGTTCTACCCGAACGCCCAGATCCTCTGCCTCTTTCAGAAGCTGCTGACCAATGATAAATCCACGGGTCTTAGCATGATGCTCCTTGGAACCGAAGAACTTGTGGATCTGTTTGAACAGCTGTCCGCCGGGGCGTTGGTTTTCATCGAACACGATAACATCCATGCCGTTTTTCTTTGCTTCGATCGCTGCACTCAGACCCGCAGGTCCTGCACCGATGACGATCAATTCATGCCGTTTCATATTGTCAGTCCTCCTTCTTTGGCTCTACGCCGTATTGCGTCTGGATCTGCATGCCCGCCTCCAGAGGAGTGACACAAGTCCGCACATTGGGAACGCCGTTGACGATCATGACACAGTCGGTACATCTGCCAATGGCACAAAAAATGCCTCTGGGCTTGTGCTGCTTCGCTGTGTAGCGGTGTACCATGACGCCGGCTGCCTTTAACGCCGCAGCAATGGAATCGCCCTCATAACCAGTCAGTTCCTTTCCGTCGAAAGTAAACGTGATCTGCTTCCCTTTGTGATAGCTTTCGATAATCGGATGCTCACTAATACGCATAACGAAGACCTCCTCAATTGTCTTTCTATAGAAGCACTGGGCAGAAACGAGAAAAAGGCACATCTTCCGAATCAGATGCACCTTTGCAGCTTCGTTTTCTGTTCCTCCGGAACCGCAAATGCGTTTCTGCCGCTGTGGCTTTCGCTTTGCGTTTCCCTTGTTTCTGTACTTAGTATACACCCATTCCGGCTGGTTTTATTGAAAAAAATGGACACGCTAAAACTTAAAATAACAATTTTAGTTATCACAAACTAACCGAAATTCAACGCACAACGCCTAATATAATAAAGCGAAACTGCAAATTCAAAAACAAAAAGCAGAAATCCGCCGTGCGGGATTGACAAATAACGCCACGGTTTTTATAATAAGAATATCTTAAGGCAACACCGCACAAAGTTTGTGCGTAAGATGCACCGGAAGATTATGTGCAAAGCTGACAGGCGGTATTGCCCCAGTACATTGTAGCTTAGCTGACTTCGACAGTTATCCCTAGGGCAACACCGCACAAAGCTTGTGCGTAAGGTACGTTGTCAGATTTTTCGGCAGATTGCCTAGAAATTCCGCAGGCATACTGCCGTATGGCAAGGGATTTCTAGGCAATATGGCGGAAAATCTGCACGCAGATTGCGTGCAAAGCCGTCAGGCGGGCTTTGTGCGGTATTGCCCTAGTTTTAATTGTTACAATCGCTGGTACACCGAGAGGAGAATTCCTATGAAAAATCTGTATCAAAGCTATTCTGACTTTATGATCCGGCAGCCTTTTTTCTCATTTGATGTCAAGCACTATCAGGAGGCAGTTCAAAAAACGCCTTTTGCTGCACGATATTATCAATTCTCCACCCACAAGATCATCGACCGCACCAACGAGAACCTGTTCATGTGCTGCATTCCGGACGGCTGTGTGGACATCGTCTTTATCCGACACAACCAGCAGAACAAAATGGAACTGATCGGTTCTCCATTTTGCAGAAAATCCCTTATCGTGTATCCGCATGCAGACTATTTCGGAGTACGCCTGAAACCGGGCATGTTTTTTCCCAATCACGAGGTCTGTCTGAAAGAGATCACCAACACGGAAACCTTTGTTCCGCAGATTCCGGCAGATACCGCACTGCTGCTGGAACAGATTTTTGAAACGGATACCCTCTGGGAACGGGCACGGCTGTTCCAGGAATATCTGCTCCGATTCTCGCCGGAACAATATATAGTTGAGGAAACAGTGCAGCAAGTCTTATACCTTACCAGTCACGCCAACGGCGATGTGGAAGTCGGGGACATTGCCAAAGAAATCTGTTATTCCGAACGCCACCTCACCCGCATGTTTTCCGATGCCATGGGCTATTCCCCGAAGATGTACGCCCGCATTGCACGGTTTCAGTATGCTCTCAGCCGCATGATGGAGCATTCTGCCGATTCGGTTTCCAGTTTTATTGACCTGCTGAATTATGCCGATCAGGCTCATTTTCAACGGGAATTCAAGGAATTCACGGGCATTACGCCGAAGCACTTCACCCGTTATTATCGGAACGTCGTCTGTCCCGCGGAAAAGGAGGCGGATTTGCCATGAATGCAGATGCACTGTTGCTCTACTCCTATCTGATGCGGCAGGACATTCCCTTTACCCGCTTCTGTCACCCCGCCTATCGTGACCGGACACAGTGGATACAGAGTCTGAAAAAATCTAAGCTGGAGCCGGTTTTTCCGGTGTGCAGAGTTTTCGTCAGCACCACAGGCAGCTTCCTGCTGATGCTGGGTACAGACGCGGAAACAGTTTCCCCGCCGGAATCCTATGCTCCCGCAGAGCCGGCAGAATTACAGCAGATCTGTGAAATTTTGCACTGCCAGCCCCACACACTTTCCCCTATGGGACTGCTGTTCGACCAAGAGCACCTCTGCCGGATGCGGGCAGACAGCACATTGCGGCAATCGAAGCTGCTGTGCTTTTCGCCCTGTTCGGACACTTCCAGTGTGCTGATGACACCGGAGGCGTTTTTCCAACAGTTTCTGCCGGCATTTCAACATAAATAAAACAACAGCCGCAGGGAACGGAAATCCGGTTTCCCTGCGGCTGTTATTTGTATTATTTGTATTCTGTTAGCGTGAAAGCAGAGAGAGCACTTTTTCCTGCTCGGCTTCGCTGTACTCGTACAGTTCCATGTAGGTCTGAAGCACTTTCCGCAGTGTTTCCGATTCTGCATCGGTCAGCGGCGTGTTGGCTTTCACCTTTGTTTCCAGAGCCGTTATCTGTGCGACGGTGTACGGATAGTGCTCCGGTTCCAGTTCCAGCTGTCCCTCTATAAAATGATACAGGATCTCTGCTGGTGTGTTTGGTTTTGTTTCGCTCATAGGAACTTCTTAAGAAAACATCGGTGTGGACAGGTATCTTTCACCGGTATCCGGCAGCAGTGCCACAATGGTCTTGCCCTTGTTTTCCGGACGCTTTGCCAGCTGAATTGCTGCCCAGACAGCTGCACCGGAGGAAATGCCTACCAGCACGCCCTCGCTTCTGGCAATGGCTCTACCGATTTCGAACGCATCTTCGTTTTCTACGGCAATGACTTCATCATACACGCTGGTATCCAGTGTATCCGGCACAAATCCGGCACCGATACCCTGAATCTTATGCGGACCAGCTGTGCCCTCGGACAGCACCGGAGAACCCTTCGGTTCTACTGCAACGACCTTGACGTTGGGATTCTTGGACTTCAGGTATCTGCCCACGCCGGTAACCGTACCGCCAGTGCCTACGCCGGCAACGAAAATGTCTACTGTACCGTCTGTGTCGTCCCAGATCTCCACGCCGGTGGTCTTTTCATGCACGTCCGGATTTGCCGGATTGGTGAACTGCGACGGAATGAAGCTGTTGGGGATCTCCGCTGCCAGTTCCTTTGCCTTGGCGATCGCACCGCTCATGCCCTTGGCACCCTCTGTCAGCACCAGTTCTGCACCGTATGCTTTCATCAGGTTGCGGCGTTCAACGCTCATGGTTTCCGGCATTGCAATAATCAGACGATAGCCTCTGGCTGCCGCAATGGAAGCCAGACCAATTCCGGTATTGCCGCTGGTGGGTTCAATGATGACACTGCCCGGCTTCAGCAGACCCTTTGCCTCTGCATCATCGATCATGCCCTTGGCGATTCTGTCCTTGACGCTGCCAGCCGGATTGAAATATTCCAGCTTGCCGTAGATCTTTGCCGGCAGTCCGTCCTCTGCCTCCAGATTCGTCAGTTCCAGCAGCGGTGTTCCGCCGATCAAATCCGTGATTTTCTGATAAACTTTCATGATATGACTCCCTTTCCGGTAACTGCTACATTACCTATCTGTTTGATATGAATTATACCACATTTCTATGCAAAAGTCAAGTGATTTAGAAATCTTCTTTTTGCTTTCGTCAGGTTGCATATAGAATATGTGTTGTTTTGTTGCGTTTTGCACAGATGCCGCAAATGGATACCCTATAATCACTTTTGATAATCTATATATTTCACCATGTCAGTCCTGCACATTTTTTCAATGATCTCCTCATCATCAATAACAAGGGCTTCTATCGTTACACCATTGCATTCGCCTGTCCATACAGGTCTGTTTTCAGGTGGAGCATATATCCATTTCCCCTCGGTAAAAGCAATATAGCCACCATAATTTTCATTGCATGACACATTACTGTTATTGTATACATAGTAAAAGGCATTGCCATTTGTGTAATAATTATCCACACGAAATGTCTGGAATTCGCCTGATAGATTTGTTATTTCATCAATCACAGCGATCTCATCAGCAGATGAAAGATACTGTGAATTATCGCTGCGAATTCCGGGATCGATCAGTATTTTGGTGATTTTTCCACTTGTTGGAACAGAAGCACCTTCTGCAATAAAGGTGCCGCTATTATCTCTGCCTACAATTAGAAGATACTGCGGCGATGTATCTGAACCAACCGTATAGACTCTAGCACCATGATCTATACGTCCAATGATCCTCCTGTCATCATCTGCACAATAAAAAAGTCCGGAAAGATATTCAGTTCCATTGTAAAAGACAATATCAGTGTCCTCGTTTCCATTTAATTCAATTTTTCTGACATGAAATACTTCTTTTGCGTATTCTGACCACCCACCGAATGTGATCATCAGGCAAATTACAGCAAGGACTATGTACCATGCGATCGGTATCAGCAAATATGCTTTGCCTTTACGCAGTGTTTTCCGAAAGATATAGATATTTGAGGGCAGTGCAAGGGCAAGCCAAATGAGAAGTTCCACACAGCCCAACATGATAGAAACATCTTTCTCTGATCCTAAATCATAGCTATAGCCTTTTGCATGACCAGTTATGTTGAGATAAATCAAACCAAAGCATATCGGAAACGAAAACGCAACGCAGCTTGTCCAAATAAAATTGATGCAATATATGATTTTGCTTTTCATGCCTGCCTCCATGATTTCTCTGTTGATTTATTTTGCAAACTGGAATTTACGTATAAGGACTTCGTTATTTTTCTCTTTTCATTTTCTGTACTCGATTTTTTCTTCAAGATGTTCAAGTTCTCTTTCAATTAGTTCTGTAAGTGAGCATTTGGTTATTTCAGCATCACCTTCAAATATACAGCAAACATGATAATTTCTGTCTATACATATTATTGAACCATCTCCCACAAAATCACCTATTTTCATATAGCCTTCAAATTCTCCATATCCCAATAAGCCGCCTTCTCTAAAGGTAATTTTTTCAAACGGACAGATATTGAATGTTGAGAAATAGATACGTAAATTCATACCATTACTGAAAAGATAAAATTCTTTCAGTTCATCACAAAGCTTTACGTTGTGTGCAATCTCCCAATCAGATATTTCTTCCGCTGTCACCGGAGAATTAAATGTGTCCTTACCATTATTACTGTTACACAGAGATTTCATCTTTTGCAGTAAAGCTGTTATTTTGCTCATAACTTATCTCCTATAAATCCCGATTTTCCCAAAAACTCCCCGTTCCCGTCTTTCTTATTATACCATACCACACACAAAAACACAAGAAAATTTTACATTTTTCCTTAGAAAATCAAATGCTGAAAAAATTTGCATTTCCCGTCGGATTGTGGTATAATAAAAATTACTGTGCCGTTTTGGCTGTGACATTTTACATGAGCCTGTCCGCAGGCTCCGGAAAGGACATCATCACATTGGACAAAGCATTTCGAAAAGGCATTTTACAGGGAATCCCCATTGCATTGGGATACCTCTCCGTTTCCTTTGGATTCGGCATCATGGCAGTGCGTGCAGGGCTGTCGGTTTCTGCCGCCGTGGCAATCTCCATTACCAATGTCACCTCTGCCGGACAGGCTGCCGGCGTAGGCGTGATCGCTGCCGGCGGTTCCTATCTGGAAATGGCTCTGACTCAGCTGACCATTAACTTCCGGTATGCCCTCATGGGCTTTTCCCTGTCCCAGAAGCTGGACAAAACGTTCCGGCTCCCCCAACGCATGGCGGCGGCATTCGGCATCACCGACGAAATTTTCGCCGTAGCCTCCGCACAGTCCGGCACCATTTGCCCCGCCTACATGTACGGGCTGATCCTGATCGCATTTCTGGGCTGGACACTGGGAACACTGCTGGGGGCAGCAGCGGGACAAATTCTGCCCAAGTTTATCATTGATGCCATGGGTATCGTGCTGTACGGCATGTTCCTGGCAATCATCGTTCCGGTTTCCCGCAAGAAAAAAAGCGTGCTGGCAGTGGTCGCTCTGGCGGCGGCGTGCAGCATATTGTTCCGGTACGTGTTCACGGCGGTTTCCAGCGGCTTCGCCATTATTCTTTGTGCAGTTCTGGCATCGATATTCGGGGCGATCGTCTTTCCCATTCCGGAGGAGGAACGCACATGAGCCTGATTCTTTATATTGCCATTATGGCAGGCGTGACCTATCTGATCCGTGTTGTGCCGTTTACGGTTTTCCGGAAAAAGATCCAGAACCATTTTCTGCAAAGCTTCCTCTATTACATTCCCTACGCAGTGCTCAGTGCCATGACCATTCCTGCCATTTTCTACTCCACAGGCAACATGATCACAGCAGCCGTGGGAACAGTCGTCGCAGTTTTACTGGCGTACTGGAACCTGCCCCTGATCGTGGTGGCTCTGGCAGCCTCGGCAGCAGCTCTCGTTACAGGATTTTTTGTATGATACAAGTCCCCATATGCAAAAGGTAATCTGCATGTGGGGACTTGCTGTGTGTTCACACAAATCAATTTTCAAAATGAACTGGTAATGCATTGCACTGGCTAAAAGATTCTCCTTATGTCACAAACTGATACCGCCAGACGGTTATAATATGCAATGCAGACGGGCGAAAGACCAGTGCAGCTGTGATTTGAAGTTCTCTTAAGGCAACACCGCACAAAGCCGTCAGGCGGGCTTTGTGCGGTATTGCCTTAAAATTTTTGGAACCCTGTCACAAATCGATACCGCCAGACGGTTATGATATGCAGACGGGCGAAAGACCGATGCACAGGAATGACAGCCCGTTTCAGAAAGAGGTGAGCAAATGGCTACGCACAAAGAAAAAGAACAGGAAAAACTCAAGCTGCTCTATGACATCTACGAACAGCCCATGTATCGCATCGCTTACGCAATCCTGCATCATACAGAACAGGCGGAAGATGCTGTATCCGATGCGTTCCTCCGAATCCTAAAGAATCTGAAAAAGATCGGCGACGTTCGCAGCGAAAAAACCAAGCATTGCATCATTTCGATCATTCGCAGCACAGCGATCAACCAATACCGGCAGAACCAACGGGATTCCGAACGCTATACCGTCTGGGACGACCGCATTTTGCAGGTCCCCAACCAGAAAGATGACATGGAACAGCTTCTCGCCAACATTGCACAGGAAGAATCCATTGCCGAAATGTTAGAGCCGCTAAACGACCTGGACCGGCAGATCGTCCTGATGCGGTGCGAGGAGGAGTTATCCTTTCGCGAAATTGCCGAGCGGCTCTCTATGAAAGAAGCCGCTGCAAGAAAACGCTTTGAACGTGCCAGAAAGGCAATCCAACAAAAAAAGGGGGAACTTTATGATGAAATCCGAACACAACTCTTTTCCGTATAACGACACCGAATGGAACAACATCGTCAACGACGCATTTACATCAGACGCACAGCCCCACGTTTTTTCGGAACGCTATGCCCGCCGGAAACAGCAGATGCTGCACCAGATGGAGGAAAGTCCTATGAGATCGCATAAATTCCACATGAAAAAGTCCCTGACCGCAGCCGTAGCAGTTGCCGCAGCCATCGTAGTCATCCCTACCGCTGTATATGCATCCACTCAGATCCGCGGCTATTTCCAGAACGGCGGCGGTGAGTATCAGCAGGAAATGGTGATTCCGAAGAACGACAGCGTTTCTGACCAGATCATGGCGTTGCAGGTGGGCTGGATGCCGGAAGACATGGCAACCGATCCCAGCAGCGGAAAGTACAGAGACCCCAGCGGACGCGCCATAAGTATGTTCTTCTATAAGATTGACAGTCAGGAAGCTGCTCTGACGCACACCGTCAACTACAGCGTTTCTCAGGAGACACTCACCTGCGGCAGCAATACTGTTCTCTATGCAGTGACTGACACCACGGGACTGTCCGGCAAGGATGTTTTTGACAAGGATGTCTGGGTCGCATTCCCGGATTCCAACTATGCCGTACAGCTCTATGCAACAACCGGCGTGACAAAGGAAGAAATCGAAAAGATCGCAGAAAATCTCAGTCTGACACCTTCTGACAAGGAGACAGCTGAGCTGTGGAGCGGTGAGCCGCAGGAAGAGACTGGCGGAACCGATGAGGTTTACAAGGTCGATGACTATACCATTCAGCAGATCGGTGACACCATTCGTTCGGATTTCTATGATGATGATGACAGATATTCCCGCGTCACTGTCAAGCTGGACAGCGTTTCCGTCCAGGATAACTTTGACGGACTTCCGGCAGTGGATGAAATCGGCAATCCGACAGACTACAGCCAGTATCTCAATGCGGACGGCACTGTCAAGGACGATGTACGCACATGGTACTCCCGCGGCGACGGCGTGAACACACTGGATACCAAAATCAAGGAAGAAACCGTTCCCCAGCGTGTCCTTGTGATGCATCTCACTTACACCAATGAGTGCAGCATCACACAGGAGATCTGTGTCTGCCCGAGTCTGCTCCAGAAGAACGGTGACAGACTGGATTACGGCGCGGTTGCCTGCGAGCCGACGGATGAAACCATGTACTGCAATGGCACATTGGACGACTTGAAGTATGGTGAGTTCTTCCTGTTTACCACTGACAGAGACCACAGCAAGAACAACATCACCAATGTTGCTCCGGGCGAAAGTGTCGAGGCAACTGTGGCATTCCTCATGGATGAGGACGAACTGCAAGACCTGTATGCTGACATCCTGGGCTACGGTCAGAAAACTGTAGTTTCCTTGGGCGATTTACAGTAAGCAGTTCCAGAGTGTGTTTTCATAACCTACTTGTCCATTGACAACTTTCCATTTTCTCTTTTAAGGAATGTGTCTGTGTGAACTTTCTCCACACACGGGATACGTTCCGGAAACAACGCCCCGCATGCGGTTTCATCCCTTCGCATGCGGGGCGTTTTGGTTTTTATTATTCTATTTTATTATTCTACCGGATTGATGATTTTTCCGATGCCCTCTACTTCACATTCTACCACATCGCCGTGCTTCAGATACTTCGGCGGCACGAAGCCCATACCGACACCTGCCGGCGTTCCCATGGAAATGATCGTGCCTGCGGGAATTTTCATGGCGTGGGACAGTTCCTCAATGACATAGGGAATGTTGTGGATATACAGTTCCGTGTTGCACTTCTGCCGCAGTTCCCCGTTGACTTTACAGGTGAGATTCAGCTTCGGCGGAAAGTCAAAGCTGTCTGCCGTCACAAGGCAAGGGCCCATCGGTGCAAAGCCGTCCAGACTTTTGCCGCGGAACCACTGCTTATGCCGCATCTGAATGCACCGTGCACTGACATCGTTCATAATGGTGTAGCCGAACACATAGGAAGCCGCGTCCTCCGCCCTGGCACCCTGAATGTCTTTCCGCACGACGAATGCCATTTCCACTTCGTAGTCCAGATCGGTGACAATGTCAAAGTGTCCGTTGATGCTGTCCCCCGGAGCGACTGCCTCGTTGACATGCTTGGCGAAATAGATCGGGAACTTCCGTTCGCTGCCGTATTCCTGCCCCATAACGCCTACGCTTTCCTTGGCGTGTTCGGAAAAGTTCACGCCCAGACAGATGATGTCCCGTGCCGGTCGGGGAATCGGTGCCAGCAGCTTCACCTGTTCCAGAGGGATTCCCTCTCCGGCTTTTTCCGGCAGCAGAGCCGCCGCCGTGTCCCGCTGGGCATCGGTCATCTGCACTGCCAGTTCTGCCATATCTGCAAAATCCAGCCCCAGCATGCCTACCGGCACAACCGCATCTTCTGCCGGTGTCAGCACGCCGATCTGTTCTATTCCGTTCTGTAAATAAGTCACAAGTTTCATAAATGTTTCCTCTTTCTCTTTCGGCAGCACCCACAGTGTTGCCTTTACTCTGCTCGCTCCGCAGCGATACGCTTTCCGGTAGGCGTTGCCGCCAGACCGCCTCTTGCCGTTTCCCGCAGGTCGGCAGACATGCTGCTGCCCACCTCTGCCATTGCATCAATGACTTCGTCCGGCGGAATCCGGCTGACAATACCTGCCAACGCCATATTGGCACAGGAAATGGCATTCACCACGCCCACCACATTCCGCTTGACGCAGGGCACTTCCACCAGTCCGGCAACCGGATCACACACCAGCCCCAGCAGATTCTTCAGTGCCATGGCACAGGCATTGCCGCAGGCTTCCGGTGAGCCGCCCCGCAGGTAGACCAGTGCCGCTGCTGCCATAGCCGAAGCGGCTCCGATCTCTGCCTGACAGCCGGCTTCCGCACCGGAAACCGATGCCCGCTCAGCAATGATATTTCCAAAGCCGCCGGTCACGTAGAGGGCGTGGAGCATCTCCTTCTCCGGTGTATCGGTGTATTCTTTCCGGTAGGGAATCAGCACCGCCGGAATCACCCCGCAGGAGCCGGCAGTAGGTGCTGCCACAATGCGTTTCATACAGGCATTACACTCGCTGACTTTCAGGGCGGTGGCAATGGCATCGTTGAGGTATGTCCCGCACATCATCTTGCCAGAGGACAGCATCTGAGTATACTTCTCCCCGTCCCCGCCGGAAAGCCCGCTGAGGGAACGCTGAGAACCGTCATAGCCGGCGGCGGAGTCCTGCATCACCTGCCAGAGCATTTGCATTTTCTCCAGCGAAGCCGCCCGCTGTTCCGGCGTATCTTCTTCCAGATCGCTGCAAAGGATCGCTTCCCAGATGGGCATTTTCCGGCTTGCCTCTATCAAAGCCGCAACAGACCGCAGTTCCATATCACACGTTCTCCTCTGCATTATAGCTGGTGATTTTCAGAATGCCGTCCAGTCCGCTGAGCCAGCGAACCATGTCCGGCGGTATCCGGTCGTCACACTCCAGAATCATTACCGCATAGCCGCCCTTGGTATTGCGGTACAGCTGCATGGCGGCGATATTCACGTTTTTCTGTGCCAGAACTGTGGTCACCTGTGCCACGTGTCCGGGGGTATCGGTGTTGTGTACGATAATGGTGTTGTATTCGCCGGAAAAGTCTGTCCGGATCCCGTCGATCTCGCAAATGCGAATGCGGCCGCCGCCTACGGACGAACCGATCACTTCCAGCTGGCTGCCGTGTTCTCCGACAACTTCGATCTTCACTGTGTTGGGGTGAGCTCCCCGCAGTGTACCCCTGGTGATCTGAAAGGAAAAGCCGGCTTTTTTTGCCGCTTCAAAGCTGGACGGAATCTGCGGGTCATCGGGCTTACAGCCCAGCAGTCCGGCAATCACAGCACGGTCGGTACCATGTCCCGAGCCGGTATCCGCAAACGAACCATGCAGGAGAATGTTCGCCTGCACCGGTGCTTCTCCCAGCAGCTTTCGCGTGACATAGCCGATTTTCACGGCTCCGGCAGTATGAGAACTGGACGGTCCGATCATCACCGGCCCCAGTACGTCAAATATATGCATCAGCCACACACCTCCTGCAACAGTATACCACAAAAACAGCTCTGCCGTCAATGGACTGCCGGCTTTTCCGACGGATTCCAGTTTATTTGCCGGTTTCGCTTGGGATTCTTTTTTGTTCGGGGGCGTTTTGTATTTTTTGCAGGGCTTGCTTTGGAGCGTGTATGTGGTCAAAATGTGGTCAATAAACAGCTGTAAAAACGCAAAAGGACACCCCAGCCAAAACCAGCCGAGGTGCCCTCTTTTTCTATTTACATGGAAAAACCACGCAATTTCTTAGAACTTGCCAGCCTTAGCAGCTTCTTCAACAGATACTGCAACAGCAACAGTCGCACCAACCATCGGGTTGTTGCCCATGCCGATCAGACCCATCATTTCTACATGAGCCGGAACGGAGGAAGAACCTGCGAACTGTGCATCAGAGTGCATGCGTCCCATGGTATCGGTCATACCATAGGAAGCCGGACCTGCTGCCATGTTGTCCGGATGCAGGGTACGGCCTGTACCGCCGCCGGAAGCAACAGAGAAGTACTTCTTGCCCTTTTCGATGCATTCCTTCTTGTAAGTACCAGCTACCGGATGCTGGAAACGTGTCGGGTTGGTGGAGTTACCAGTGATGGAAACGTCTACGCCTTCCTTCCACATGATTGCAACGCCTTCGGTAACGTCATTTGCACCGTAGCAGTTTACCTTTGCACGGGGGCTGTTTGCGTCCTTGGAGTAGCACTTGCGGAATACTTCCTTGACTTCGCCGGTGTAGTAGTCCATTTCGGTTTCTACATAAGTGAAGCCGTTTACACGTGCGATGATCTGTGCAGCGTCCTTGCCCAGACCGTTCAGGATAACACGCAGCGGTTCCTTACGAACCTTGTTTGCCTTTTCAGCGATACCGATCGCACCTTCTGCGGCAGCGAAGGATTCGTGACCTGCCAGAAATGCGAAGCACTTGGTATCTTCTTCCAGCAGCATCTTGCCCAGATTACCGTGGCCCAGACCAACCTTTCTCTGGTCAGCAACAGAACCCGGAATGCAGAATGCCTGCAGACCTTCACCGATTGCAGCAGCAGCGTCAGCAGCTCTGCGGCAGCCCTTCTTGATCGCAATTGCTGCACCAACGGTATAAGCCCACTTTGCGTTTTCGAAGCAGATCGGCTGAATGCCTTCTACCATCTTATATACGTCCAGACCAGCAGCCTTGGTAACTTCAGCTGCACCTTCGATGGAATCAATGCCATATTCCTTCAGAACAGCCAGAACCTGCTTTTCTCTTCTCTCATATGATTCAAATAATGCCATGGGTTGTTTCCTCCTGTTCCTTATTCTTTTCTCGGGTCAACAAACTTCACTGCATCAGCAACACGGCCATACTGACCCTGTGCCTTTTCGAAAGCAGTGTTTGCATCGTCGCCAGCCTTGATGAAGTCCATCATCTTGCCGAAGTTTACAAACTTGTAGCCGATGATCTCATCGTCTTCGTCCAGAGCGATCTTGGTAACATAACCGTCGGTCATTTCCAGATAACGCGGACCCTTCTTCAGCGTGCTGTACATGGTACCAACCTGAGAACGCAGACCCTTACCCAGATCTTCCAGACCAGCACCGATCGGCAGACCTTCTTCAGAGAACGCACTCTGTGTACGGCCGTACACGATCTGCAGGAACAGCTCACGCATAGCAGTGTTGATTGCATCACAAACGAGGTCTGTGTTCAGAGCCTCCAGAATGGTTCTGCCCGGCAGAACTTCTGCAGCCATAGCAGCGGAATGGGTCATACCGGAACATCCGATGGTTTCCACCAGAGCCTCCTGGATCACGCCTTCCTTTACATTCAGAGTCAGCTTACATGCACCCTGCTGCGGTGCACACCAGCCCACACCGTGTGTCAGACCGGAAATGTCAGAGATTTCCTTTGCCTTTACCCACTTTGCTTCCTCAGGAATCGGTGCAGCACCGTGCTGTACGCCCTGTTTTACGCAGCACATTTCGTTTACTTCGTTTGAATAAATCATGGTCAAACTCCTTTCATGATATGGCATTGTATACGATTCGCATACAGGAACTATTATACACCATCTCCCGACAAGAATCAAGCTTTTTTCTGTAAATTTCTTACCAATTGCCCTGATTTTGGTTAGTTATAGCTAACTGCGAGTCTTGGAAACTGCAAAAGGCACCCCTACTCTAAGAGGTGCCTTTCTTCTGATTTTCAACACCACAGGATTACTCTTTCCCGCGATATTTCAGCATTTTCCACTGTACAAAAATATTTTTCAGCGTGATGAATATGTGACTTGCACCATTCATACCCGTCCGGAAGTTGATAAGGCTCACATTTCCTTTTATTCCGGTCAAAACAAAGAAAAACTGGCGTATGGCAATCTTCCACATATGCATCACAGACAATTTCTTTGTCACTCACTTTTATGTTTTTCAAAGTAATCACAATGCACATACCCCATACTTTTTTAAGGAAACACTGAATAAAGCTTGTGCGGTATTGCCTTAGACATCACTGTCCATTTCCCATATCGCCCCAGTCGGTCAGTTCCATAGTGGCACTGGCGTTCAGGCTGGAATCGGCACGGATCCCTGCATCAAAGGCATAGGAACCGGCACAGGCGATCATGGCTCCGTTGTCGCCGCACAGGGAAAGCGGCGGCATGTACAGGGTGAAGTTCCGCTTGTCACAGGCTTTTTGCAGAGATTCCCGCACGCCGCTGTTGGCAGAAACGCCGCCGGCAATGGCAATGGTGGAATAGCCGTGCTCCACTGCCGCCCGAATGGTGTGTTCTGTCAGCACCTCGGAAATAGTCGCCTGCACCGAAGCTGCCAGATCTTCCCGACAAATGGTTTCGCCTTTCTGCTGGGCATTGTGCAGCAGGTTCACCACGGCAGTTTTTAAGCCGGAAAAGCTGAAATCATAGGCATTTTCCGCAATTTTCGGTTTTGGCAGAGAAAATGCTTTCGGGTTGCCGGACTGGGACGCTTTGTCCAGATGAATGCCGCCGGGATACGGATAGCCCATAGCACGGGCACACTTGTCGAAGCACTCCCCTGCGGCATCGTCCCGTGTCCGTCCCAGAATCCGGAACTTCGTATAGGTCAGCACTTCCACCAGATGACTGTGCCCGCCGCTGACGACCAGACAGAGATAGGGCGGCTTCAGTTCCGGATGTGCAATGTAATTCGCCGCAATGTGCCCTGCCAGATGATGCGTCGGCACAAGGGGCTTTCCGGCGGTCAGTGCCAGTCCCTTGGCGAAGTTCACGCCCACCAGCAGTGCCCCGATCAGTCCGGGGTATGCGGTCACGGCAATGCCGTCCAGTTCCGCCAATGTCACACCGGCATCGTCCAGTGCTTTCTGTACCACAGGCAGCACGTTTTCACAGTGCCTGCGGGAGGCGATCTCCGGCACAACGCCGCCGTATTGTTTGTGTTCCTCTACCTGTGAGGAAACCACATTGGAGAGAATCTCCGTGTGGTTTCTGGCAACGCTCGCTGCGGTTTCATCGCAGGAGCTTTCAATTCCTAATATCAGCATATGTTTTTTCACTCCAATTTTTCACAGGCTTTCCTGCGGTATACTGCCTTGCAATACGGCATTCCGGTGCAAGATCGAACAAATACAAAACCGCTGCAAACAGCCATTCCAATGGCTTCATCAGCAAATACACCAGATCCGCCCGAAACGGCGTAGTGATTTTTTGCGAAAGCGGATAGCCGTGATTATCGTAGAAATGCCGTACCAGCCGGTGCAGATGCGGCAGACGTTCCTGAAGCAGTTCTTCAAAGGCATTCGCCACGGCAAGCTGTCGGTTTACCACGATCACGGCACCACGGCGATACCCCAGCCGAAGCGGACGCACCAGTTTCCGGTGTCCGCCGGCGGCAACTGTACAGAGATAGTGTCCCTTATATTCCAAAGGAGGCGGCGGAAGCTGCTGTGAAAATGTCCAGTCCGCCGTCTGGGTAAACGCCTGAACTGTGCCGTCTGCACCTTGTCCGCAAAGAATCAGCACTATTTCCAGCACTGCCGCAAGGGGCAGCACCAGCAAAAAGGCAGCCAGCCGAAAATGTGACGTCTTTTCTAAAAACTGATACAGCCGAAGCACCCAACGCCGCCGGAATACCGTCTGCCGTTTCCGCAGGAGCCTTGTCTGTCCGGCGATATGCCGGCGGATCCCCATCGCAGACAACAGCAGCAGATTGCCGTGATAAAGGTAGAAATACCAATCCAGAAACCTGTGAAGATCTACCTGTTCGGCAATCTGCACTGCCAGAAGTATCTGCATGATATTTCCCACCAGCACCCCTGCCACTGCACCGGCAGAAACCAGCGGCGGCAGCTGTTCCGGTCTGCACCAGAGCAAAAGCACCAACCCGACGACTCCCACCAAAACCGGCAGCCAGAAAGAAAGTGCATGTGCCGAGTCGATCAGATTATGTGTCTGAAAAGCATATGTCGCCTGGTCATAATCCTTTCCGCTATATTCAAACCAAAAACACAACAGAAGAAAATACTCTGCCGCACCAATTCCCATGGAAAGTCCGGCAAACAGTCTGGGAGCCAGTTTTCTCCTGCCGCTGCACTCCGCAAAAAGGTTCCACAAATTCAGTGCAGTCAACGCAAACGGAGGTACAAGCAACAATGTCCAAAGCAGAAAAGCTTTCAGTTGCATTCGTAGTTCCGTCATGTTTTTTTCACCTCTCGCGTCATCAACACAGCACCCTCCTCCGGATCGTGGTAATACCGTTTCCGAAAGCCCACCTGCCGATAGCCTGCGGATTCATACAGGGCAATAGCGGCGGCGTTGGACTCCCGCACTTCCAGCCAGAATTCGTTTTCCGGAAACTGCCGGTGTGCCCAGTCCAGAAGCTGTCTGCCGATGCCCTGCCGCCGGAACGCCGGTACAACTGCGATGTCGTCCAGATTCACCGCATCTCCTGCCAGCGAAACTGCCACATAGCCGCAGAATTCCCCTGCCGCCCTGGCACACCAGATACGGCTGTAACAACAGCACATGGTCTGGCGGAACTGCTGTTCTGTCCACGGATCGGGAAATGCTGCTTTCGCCAGCGACAGAATCTCCGGCAGATCGGCTTCTGCCGCCGGTGCGATCTCAACCTTTTGCCGCATACCAACTCTCCCCCATGCTCACATCTGCTGTCAGGGGCACAGGGAATTTCTCCTGCTCCTCCGGCGAAAGGGTATTCCGGATCACGTTCTGCATTTCCTCGCCCAGCACTTTTCCCGCCTGTAAGGCATGCTGTTCCGGCACCTCGACGATCAGTTCATCGTGTACCTGCAAGATCAGTTTCGCGTCCGGCACGTCGCTTTGCAGCCGCCGGTACACGTAGATCATGGCAAGCTTGATAATGTCCGCCGCCGTTCCCTGAATGGGCGTGTTCATGGCGATTCGTTTTCCTGCCGCCTGTACCATTTTGTTGCTGGCGAGCAGTTCCGGCACCGGTCGGCGTCGCTGGAAATAGGTGGTCACATAGCCGTTGATGCGGGCAGTGTCCACGGTCTTTTCCATGAACGCCCCTACGCTGGGGAACTGTGCCATATAGTTCTGGATATACTGGTTCGCCTGCCGCACGGAAACGTGAATGTCCTGCGACAGGGAAAAGGCTCCCATGCCATAGAGAATGCCGAAGTTTACCGCTTTCGCCGCACTCCGCATCTCCGGTGTCACCATTTCCCGCGGCATGCCAAATACCTGTGCCGCCGTGGCTGCGTGAATATCTGCCCCGCTAAGGAATGCCTCCTGCATCTGCCGGTCGCCGCTCAGGTTTGCCAGCAGCCGCAGTTCGATCTGGCTGTAGTCTGCGTCCAGCAGCACACAGCCCTCCCGTGCCACGAAGAATTTCCGCATATTCCGCCCCAGTTCTGTGCGGACGGGAATATTCTGGAGATTCGGCTCTGTGGAGGAGATTCGCCCTGTACGGGTTTCGGTCTGTTTGTACACCGTGTGGATTCTGCCGTCTGCCCCAACAGTTTTCAGCAATCCGTCCACATAGGTGGATTTCAGCTTGGCATACTGCCGCCATTTCAGCACATAGTCCACAATGGCATACTCTCCCCGCAGTTTTTCCAAAATGTCCGCATTGGTGGAATAGCCAGTCTTGGTCTTTTTGCCGTGGGGCAGCTGCATTTCCCCGAACAGCACTTCTCCCAGCTGCTTCGGGGAACCGATGTTGAAAGTGTGTCCGGCTTCGTCGTAGACCATTTGCTGCATTTCCTCGATCTGTTCCGACAAGTACACGCCGAAGTCCTCTACGCCCTGCCGGTCAATGGCAATGCCGTCGTGCTCCATTGCTGCCAGCACCACGGTCAGCTGCTGTTCAAAGTGCAGCAGACGGGTCATGCCCTGTTCCTCCACCAGCTTCTCCATAGCGGCGTACAGCTTCGGGAGAGCCGCCAGATCGGCATATTCACCTGCACTGCGGGGATATGGCACATGATAGGTCACGCAGAGCCGTTCGACCTCATAGGCGGACGTGGTGGAGTTCAGCAGATACGCAGCCAGTTCCGCATCTTTTGCCGCAGGGCTGCCACTGTCCGGCGTGATGCCCTGTGCCAGCAGGAACCGATACTGGGGCTTTGCCCCGAACGTCAGACGCGGCATCTGAAACAGCTGTTCCCACAGGGCGGTATCTGTCGAAGTGTACACCGCTTCCGGCGTGCCGGCGTGGTATACGCAGATGCGGCTGCCGTCAAACAGACAGCAGGGCAGTTCCGTTTTGTCAGCAGCCCATGTGTCCAGCAGAGCCGCCGTCAAGGGCTGTTCCGTCAGAGGCTGCTGCTGTTCTGCCGGCTCTGCCGCTTCTGCTGCGGGAGCATCTGTTCCGGAAAGCTTCAGCTTTTCCAGCAGTTTTGCCATTTCCAGTTCCAGCAGCAGCCTGCGGACTTCCTCGGTCTGCACCGGCTGGGGCAGATAGTGCTGCACGTCCATGTCGATCGGCACATCGGTCACGATCGTTGCCAGCCACTTGCTCTCCTTTGCCGCGTCCTGTCCGGCAGTCAGCTTATTGTACACCGACTTGGTGAGCCCTGCCTCGTCCAGATGAGCATAGAGATTTTCCACAGTTCCCCACGCCTGAATCAGCTTGGAAGCAGTCTTCTGTCCTACGCCGGCTACACCGGAGATGTTGTCCGAACTGTCCCCCATGAGAGCTTTCAGGTCGATCAGGGACAGCGGAGCAAAACCGTACTCCTCCTGAAAACGCTCCGGCGTATAGGGAATGGTTTCCTTGTTGGTAGTAAGCCGCACTGTCACATGATCGCTGACCAGCTGTAGGCTGTCCCTGTCCCCTGTCAGGATCACACAGTCCGCATCTTGTGCCGTACATGCCGCCGCCAGCGTTCCCAGAATATCATCTGCTTCGTAGCCCTCACAGGTGATGACCGGAATCCCCAGCAGTGTCAACAGCTGCTTCACATAGGGCAGCTGCATGGCAAGTTCTTCGGGCATGCCCTTGCGGTTCGCCTTATAGGTGGCAACTGCCTTGTGACGGAACGTGGGCTTTCGCAGGTCAAATGCCACAGCCACAGCATCTGGCTGCACCTCGTCCCGATTTTTCAGGTAAATATTCATAAAGCCGAAAATGGCATGGGTAAACACGCCCTGTGTATTGCTGAGCGGACGAATCCCGTAGAATGCACGGTTCAGGATACTGTTTCCGTCAATGGCAAGTAGTTTCATGTAATCCTCCCTGTTTCACATTGGTCTAAGGCAACACTGCACAAAGAGCGTCTGGCGACTTTGCACGCCATCTGCTTGCAAATTTCCCGTCAT
>OFMU01000465.1_pt1 | contig 27386 bp, 30 predicted proteins | sample 1541861 | NCBI WGS metagenome assembly OFMU01 (sample SAMN04209238, study PRJEB22552) | human gut metagenome | biome: gut; material: feces | host: Homo sapiens | place: USA: Oklahoma
ATATAGAATTGTTTAGAGATATTCTAAAATACGATTATGTATCTCTTGGAAAAACTAGCAATGTACCGGATTTCTTTGTTAGAAATTATCCTGAGGACTTTAAAAATAGATGTCATGTATTCCTTCAGGATGACGAAAATGTTAAGAAGTATATTCCAAAACACTTCAATACCCCAGCTAAAATGATAATAAAATATGTACAGTTTGAGCCATTTAGATACGATGTAGAGGCTTTAAAAGAAAATATTATGATAAATCCTGAAAAGATTGACAATATAGTTATGTTCGATTATGATATTTCAAAGATATTTGAAAAATCTCTATCATATAGAGTAGAAATTTAGTTGAATATACAAAAAAGGAAAGGTGAATAAATATGAAATATAAAATAGAAAAATACCTTCTTAAAAAGACAGATGAGCTTGCTTTTATAACTCTGAAAGCAGACGGAGATTTTAAGATAAAAGGATATGATATTCCTGCAGAAGGGCTTGATGTTCCAATAAAAAATGAGGTCCTTGTAAAAGGAATAAAAGACAAAACTGCTCAGGAAAGTTTAAACTCTATGTCTATAGCAGATGCGATGATTTATATAATGGGGATAGATTCTACATTTAAATACAATGAAGAATATGATAAATTTATCGAAGCACTTGCTAAAGGATTAGATTTAGACTTAAAAGCATATATGGGATATATGTCTAATAAATACTTTGAAATAGGTGAATACACAGATTCATTAATATATATGAAATCATTAGTAAATAAATATCCAGAAGATGTAAATGGACTATATCACTATGCTATAATTTGTCAGCAGATAGCAGAACAGTACAAAAAAGACGAGGATGCAAAAGCGGTAAATGATTTTTTACTTGATGCACTTGATAAATTAGAAAGAGTAATAAATATAGATCCAAACTTTGGTTTAGCTTATTATCAGTTAGGATATCATTACTACAATCAGGACCAGTATATAAAATCAAAATTAACTTGGGAAGAAGCTTTAAAATTAGACTTAGATGATGATATAGTAGCCGAAATTCAAGATAATTTAGGTAAGATGGACTATAAAGTTCAGTATGAAGAAGGGTACACTTTAGTTCTTTCTGGAAAATGTGAAGAGGGATTAGAAAAACTTCTTCCATTAGAAGATGAATTCCCAGATTGGTGGAACTTATTATTTATGATAGCACTTGGATATAAAGGTATGGCTGATATTGAAAATGCCCAGAAATACTTTGAAAAGATACTAGTGTTAAGACCAACTCAGGTGGATACTCTTGTTGAAATGGGACTTTTAGAAGCTCAGAAATACAACCTTGAAGGAGCTATAGAATACTTTGAAAAAGCTGCTAAGCTTAGAAAAGAAGACCCAGAGATACTTTGTAATCTAGGAATGGCATATTTCAACAATGGAAATATGGATGATGCAGCTTACTACATAGAAAGAGCTTATGAACTTGATCCAATGGATGAGGTTACAAATGCTTGTTTAAGAGAGTTAAATAAATATAGATAAAAAATCGTGAGAATAAAAAATAACTATACTCGTTTCCTGGCTTCAGATACGGCTTAGCCTACGCCTGCAGATAGTCAACGAGTTATAGTTATTTTTTTATTCTCATTTTTTATTTATATTTATTGTTAATTCTCTCAAACAAGCATTTTGTATAATGAGAGTAGGAAATATTTATAAGTTTTGAAAATATTTAATCATTTTTGAGTCTTAGAAATAAATTATGTGATATTTTTTCTTATAATTTACTTATTTATGAAAAAGTTATAAACTTATATTAGTAGAATTTTTTTTAGGGAGAGGGTCGAGATTTTGGAAAAGATTAAGAAGAGTGAGAGAGTGAGTTTGTTTAGACTAATTAGATTGTTTGCAGGATTTTTTATAGGTGCTACAGGTACGGTATTTATGATAAATGCAAATATCGGAGTTGCACCATGGGATGTGTTGCATATAGGTATTTCAGAAATGTTTGGAATTACTATAGGTCAGGCATCTATTATGGTTTCTCTGTTGGTTATAATTTTGGACCAGATATCTGGAGAGTATATTGGATGGGGAACTGTTTTAAATATGATATTCTTTGGATTGTTCATAGATTTAATAATGTATATGGACTTTGTTCCTCATACTAGTGGATTTTTAATGAGTGTTTCTATGGTGATAATGGGTCTTACACTGCTTTCTATATGTATGTGGTGGTATATAGGTGCTGGAATGGGTTCAGGGCCGAGAGATGGTATGATGCTTTTATTCCATAGAAGAACAGGAAAACCTATTGGACTTATAAGAAGTTGTATAGAGGTAATAGTATTAATTATAGGGTACTTCCTTGGAGGACCTGTTGGAGTAGGAACTCTTTTGAGTGCATTTGGAATGGGAGTTGTTATGCGGATTGTATTTAGAATAGTTAATTTCGATGCAAAAGAAGTAAAACACCAGTATATAGAGTGTTTAATATCTAAGGATAAAAGAGAGAATATAGGATAAAATATTTATTATAAAAATTACATCTGGAGGTGGAGTATGATAAAAAAATTAGACGATATTTTCGATGAGCTAAAATCTTGTGATAAAAAAGCTGTTCTTTCTGTAGCTGCTGCACATGATGAGGAAGTTTTACTAGCTGTTAAAGATGCTTGTGATATGAATATAATTAAAGCTATTCTTATCGGTGAAGAAGAAAAGATTAGAAAAATAGCTAGTGAAATTAATTTTGATTTAAGTGACGTAGAAGTCATAAATGAAAGTGATTTAAAACTATGTGCTGAAAAAGCTGTAAAATTGGTATCATCTGGTAAAGCTGACTACGTTATGAAAGGTCTGTTAGATACTTCTATAATATTAAAAGAAGTATTAAATAAAGAATATGGACTTAGAACAGATAGCTTACTAAGTCATGTTATGATTTATGAAGTTCCTTCTTATCATAAACTTTTGATACTAACTGATGGAGGAATGAATATAGATCCAGATGTATCTCAGAAAAAGAAAATTGCAGATAATGCTATAAAAGCTGCAAAATCTCTAGGAATAGAAAATGTAAAAGTTGCTTGTCTAGCAGCTAAGGAGAAAGTAAATCCTAAAATGCAGGCAACATTAGATGCAGACGAACTGAAATCTATGTGTAAGGATGGAATGTTCGGAAATGGGGTTGTTGTTGAAGGGCCAATAGCATTTGACTTAGCTGTTTCTAAAGAAGCATGTAAAATAAAAGGCTATGAAAGTGAAGTAGGTGGAGATGCTGATATTCTACTTGTTCCAACTATAGAAACAGGTAATGGAATAGGTAAAGCACTTACATATATGGCAAATGCAAAGTCTGCAGGTATAATAATGGGAGCAAAAGCACCAATTGTACTAGTTTCAAGAGCTGATACACATGAGTCAAAACTATACTCTATAGCATATGGAGCTATAGCTGCAAAATAGAACAACAATAATAAAAAAGACGCGATTAAATATAATAATAAGAATGATTATAAAAAAATACTTGAAATTATTCGTGTTTTTGAATATAATCTAATTATAAAGACGTAAAAAAATATTTTTATCTATAAAATCAAAATTATTAGTTGGAGGGAATTAACATGGGATTCAAATCTGATATCGAAATAGCACAGGAAGCAAAACCTTTAGACATAAGAGAGGTTGCTAAAAAAGTTGGTCTTTCAGAAGACGATATAGAACTTTACGGAAAATATAAAGCAAAAGTTGACTACAATTTATTAAAAAAAGATACAGGGAAAAAAGCTAAATTAATACTTGCAACAGCAATAAACCCTACTCCAGCAGGAGAAGGTAAAACAACTACAACAATAGGTGTTGCAGATGCATTCTCAAGATTAGGAAAAAATGCATTAGTTGCTCTTAGAGAACCATCACTAGGACCAGTTTTCGGTATAAAAGGTGGAGCTGCAGGTGGAGGATATGCACAGGTAGTTCCAATGGAAGATATCAACCTTCATTTCACAGGTGACTTCCACGCAATAGGAGCAGCAAACAATTTATTAGCTGCTATGCTTGATAACCACATACATCAGGGAAATGCTCTTAATATAGACACAAGAAGCATAACTTGGAGAAGATGTGTAGACATGAATGACAGACAGCTTAGAAATGTTGTAGACGGATTAGGAAGAAGAGTAGACGGTGTAACAAGAGAAGATGGATTCGACATAACAGTTGCTTCAGAAGTAATGGCTGCTTTCTGTTTAGCAAATGATATAGCTGACTTAAAAGAAAGATTAGGTGACATAATAGTTGCTTACAACTACGATGGAGAACCTGTAACAGCTAGAGAATTAAAAGCTAATGGAGCTATGGCTGCATTATTAAAAGACGCATTAAAACCAAACTTAGTTCAGACATTAGAAGGAACACCAGCATTTGTACATGGTGGACCATTTGCTAATATAGCTCATGGATGTAACTCTGTTATAGCTACAAAAATGGCTATGCATTTCTCAGATTACGTATTAACAGAAGCAGGATTCGGTGCTGACTTAGGTGCTGAAAAATTCATAGATATAAAATGTAGAATGGCTGACTTAAAACCAGATGCTGTTATAATAGTTGCTACAATAAGAGCATTAAAATACAATGGTGGAGTAGCTAAAGATCAGTTAAATGAAGAAAACTTAGAAGCACTTGAAAAAGGTCTTCCAAACTTATTAAAACATGTAGAAAATATAACTAAAGTATTTGGATTACCAGCAGTTGTTGCTATAAATAGATTCCCAATGGATACAGAAGCTGAGCTTAAATTAGTAGAAGATAAATGTAAAGAATTAGGTGTAAATGTTGCATTATCTGAAGTTTGGGCAAAAGGTGGAGAAGGTGGAATCGAAGTAGCTAAAGAAGTTTTAAGATTAATAGACGAAGAAGAAAATAACTTCCAGTTCTGCTACGAAGAAGACCTATCAATAAAAGAAAAAATAAACGCAATAGCAACAAAAATATACGGAGCTGATGGTGTAGATTTCACTAAAGAAGCTGAAAAAGAAATAGCTAAATTTGAAAGATTAGGATTCAATAAATTACCAATATGTATGGCAAAAACTCAGTACTCATTAACTGATGACCAGACTAAACTTGGTAGACCAGAAGGATTCAGAATAACAGTTAGAGATTTAACTGTATCAGCTGGTGCAGGATTTATAGTAGCTCTTACTGGTGCTATAATGAAAATGCCTGGACTTCCAAAATCTCCAGCTGCAGAAAGAATAGATGTTGATGAAAACGGAGTAATATCAGGACTATTCTAATTTAAAATTTGATTTGTAGATTGTTTAATAGAATCCCCGGATTTTTTAAAATTCGGGGATTTTTTATGTTATAATATACTATACTACGCAAAAAGAGGTGAAAATATGACGATCAAAACTAGAAATGAAATAAGCGAAAAAGATATGATAGAGGTTATGAAATTTGGAATACCAAAATTTTATTCTATAATGAGTTTATTCTTTGGTGTCTTTGGAATAGCTATGGGATTTTACGGAATAAATAAAGGTAAAACTTTTGCAGCAATAGCTTCTATACTTCTTGCAATAGGTATACTTATTTGGAGATTCTATTATCTACCAGTTAAAATGGGTAAACGCCAGTATAGAGCTAAATTACAGGCTCAAGGCGGTAAAGAAATGGTTCAAAATGTAAACTTTTTCAATAACCATGCAGAAATGATAACAAGTGGATCAAAAATGATAAAATTAAAATATGCTGATATGCATATGATGAGAGAAACTAAGGATAAATTAGTAATAATCCTAGGAAATGATGTAGTCATGATAATTAAAAAAGATGGATTTAAAGAGGGAACAGTTCAGGATTTAAAAGATTTACTAATCCCTATAATTAACAATAATGAGGCTAAATAGTAATAGATGGAGGAGTAAAAATTGGCAAAATCAGAAATAATAAAAGCTAGAAATACTAGCTATATAACAAAAGAAGATTATGTAGAATCAGTAAAACTTTCTACAAATAGAAAAATAAAAACAGTAAGTATAATATTGAGTTTAATATTAGTTGTTGTAGGTGGATATGGTGCATTTACAGGAGCTATTGCATACGGACTTGCATTTGCAATATTTGGACTTGTTATGCTTATATGGGAATTATTTATATCTTATAACGTACTTGGATCAAAAAGTTTTAAAAAGGTTGTAGAAGAAAATGGTACTGACAAGATAAAATTAAAAATAGACTTTTATAAAGATCATTTAGTATTAAATAATCAAAATGGATTAAAATCAGAATTAAAATATAGAAAGATACAGAAGATGGGAAGAGGACAGAATGTAGTTGTTTTAGTTTTTAATAAGGATTATGCGGTTACATTTAAAAAAGATGGCTTCACATATGGAGATTTTGAAACTGTAGAAGATTTAATATATGCAGCAAGAGGAATGAAATAGGGGTAATAAGCCTCTATTTTTTTGCCTAAAATGGGAGTTAGATTAATAAACAAATTTGTCAGAAAATTAAAATTTAATAGAAAAAAGTATTGACTAAATTTTCGGAAAAGTATATTATATAAAGCAAGAAAAAGATGTATACAGTATTAGTGCATTATGTATACTTTATGCAAGATGGAGGTGAAGAAATGAATTATAACAAGTATAAAAAATTTGAAACAATAAAACTAAAAGATCGTACTTGGCCGGACAATGAAATAACTAAAGCGCCAATATGGTGTTCTGTTGATTTACGCGATGGAAACCAGTCACTGATTACGCCTATGAATATAGACGAAAAAGTAGAGATGTTTCAGCTATTAGTAAAACTTGGATTTAAAGAAATCGAAGTTGGTTTTCCATCTTCTTCACAGATAGAATATGATTTTTTAAGACTGCTTATTGAGGATAATCTCATACCAGATGATGTAACAGTTCAGGTTCTTACACAGGCAAGAGAACATCTCATAAGAAGAACTTTTGATGCGCTTAAAGGTTTAGATAAGGCCATAGTTCATATATATAATTCAACATCAATACTTCAGAGAAATGTAGTTTTTAATAAAAATAAAGATGAAATAAAAGAAATAGCAGTAGAAGGGACTAAACTTGTAAAAACTCTATCGGAAGAGTTTGACGGCAAGGTAATTCTTGAGTATTCTCCAGAGAGTTTTACAGGAACAGAAGTCGATTATGCACTAGATGTATGCGAGGCAGTTATGGATACATGGGGAGCAGATGAAAATAATAAAGTTATAATAAATCTGCCTTCGACCGTCGAAATGGATACACCTAATGTTTATGCAGATCAGATTGAATGGATGTGCAAAAACTTTTCAAATAGAGATAGAGTCATATTGAGTGTTCATACACATAATGACAGAGGTTGTGGAGTTGCTTCTACTGAATTGGCATTGCTTGCTGGTGCTGATAGAGTGGAAGCAACTTTATTTGGTAATGGAGAAAGAACAGGAAATGTGGATGTTGTAACTCTTGCACTTAATCTTTTCTCACATGGAATTGATCCAAAGCTTGAGCTTTCTGATATGAATAAGATTAAAGAGATTTATGAAAGATGTACAAAGATGGATGTTCCACCAAGACATCCATATGGAGGACAATTAGTATTCACAGCTTTCTCAGGAAGTCACCAGGATGCAATAAATAAAGGAATGCATGCCTATAAAGAAAGAAAATCAGAGATTTGGGAGGTACCATATCTTCCAATAGATCCAGCAGATTTAAATAGACAGTATGAACCTATTGTAAGAATAAACTCTCAATCTGGAAAAGGTGGAGTATACTTTGTTCTTGATACAATATACGGGTATAATGTCCCAAAACAGTTACGGATTGATTTTTCAAAAATTATACAGAAAATTAGTGAAAAAGAAGGAGAAGTGTCATCAGAAAAAGTATTTGAACATTTTGATGATGAGTATATAAATATAGAAAAACCATATAAGTTAAAAAAATACAAGATATTTGATATCAGTGATGAAAACAATGAGTTTGAAAGAAAGGCTGAGTTAAATGTTGAAGTAAATGGAAAAGTTAAAAATATAGTCGGTTATGGAAATGGTCCTATAGACGCTGTTAAAGATGCGTTTAATAAGAGTGATGATTTTATAGATACAAAACTTCTTGATTACAGTGAGCACGCACTTACATCAGGATCATCAGCAAAGGCAGCTGCTTATATAAAACTTAAACCACTAAAAAATGAAAGTTATGAATTTGGTGTAGGAGTACATCCTAATATAACTACAGCAACAATAATGGCTATGGTTTCAGCAATGAATAGATTATACAAAATATCAGAGAAAGAAGGGTAGGATATGGAAAAACTAGTTTTATCTATACTAGTAAACGATGGAGCAGGTATTCTTACAAGAGTTAGTGGATTATTTGCAAGAAGAGGATACAGTATTCTAAGTATATCAGCTGGACCAACAGAGAAAAAAGGTTTATCAAGGCTCACAGTTGTTGCACAGGGAGAAGCACAAATCTTTGAACAGATAGAAAAGCAAGTTAAAAAACTAGAAGATGTCATAGAAGTAAATATACTTAATCCTGAGAAATCTGTTTTAAGAGAACTTGTAATGATAAAAGTAAAAGCTGACCACAGTAAAAGACAGGCTATTTCAGCTGTATCAGATATATTTAGGGCAAAAATAGTAGATGTATCAAAAGAATCTATGACTCTAGAGATTACAGGTGATAGTTTAAAAATTGATGGACTTATAGAACTTCTTGAAGAATTTGAAATTATGGAAATAGTAAGAACAGGTTTATCAGCGATTAAAAGAGGATAAAGTAAAAACTAAAAAGACAAAATCAAAAGAATAAAAACTAAAAAACTAAAACTAAAAAAGGATAAAAGACTAAAAAAAGGAGATGCTAAAAATGGCAAAAATATATTATTTAGAAGAATGTAATCAGAAATTATTAGAAGGAAAAACAGTAGCAATAATAGGATATGGTTCACAGGGACATGCACATGCACTAAATCTTAGAGATAGCGGTGTTAAAGTAATAGTTGGTCTTTATGAAGGATCTAAATCATGGAAAAAAGCTGAAGAACAGGGATTTGAAGTATATACATCTGCTGAAGCAGCTAAAAAAGCCGATATAGTTATGATACTTATAAATGATGAATTACAGGCAAAACTTTATAAAAATGAAATAGAACCAAATCTTGAAAAAGGAAATATGCTTATGTTTGCCCATGGATTTAATATACATTTTGGACAGATAGTTCCTCCAGAAGGTGTAGATGTTACTATGATAGCACCAAAAGCACCAGGACATACTGTAAGAAGTGAATATTGTGCAGGTAAAGGAACTCCTTGTCTTATAGCTGTTGAACAGGATGCTACAGGAAATGCAAAAGATTTAGCACTTGCATATGGAGCTGCTATAGGTGGAGCAAGAGCAGGACTTCTTGAAACAACATTTAAAACAGAAACAGAAACAGACTTATTTGGAGAACAGGCTGTATTATGTGGTGGTATATGTGCACTAATGCAGGCAGGATATGACACTTTAGTAGAAGCAGGATATGACCCTGAAAATGCATATTTCGAATGTGTGCATGAAATGAAATTAATAGTTGACCTTATATACCAGTCTGGATTTGAAGGAATGAGATACTCAATATCTAACACAGCTGAATACGGAGACTATGTAACTGGTCCTAAAATAATAACAGATGAAACAAAAGCTTCGATGAAAAAAATATTAAAAGATATACAGGATGGAAGCTTTGCAAGAGAATTCCTTCTTGAAATGTCAGAAGCTGGAGGACAGGCTCACTTCAAAGCTATGAGAAAACTTGCTCAGGAACATGATTCTGAAAAAGTAGGAAAAGAAATAAGAAGCCTATACAGTTGGTCAGATGAAGATAAATTAATAAATAACTAATTAGATTATATACATTTCCGGCAGGCATAAAATTATGCTTGCCGAAATGCCTTATAAAGGAGGAAAAACAATGTCTATGACAATGACGCAAAAAATACTAGCAGACCATGCTGGATTAGAAGAAGTAAAGGCAGGACAGCTTATAGAAGCTAAACTTGATGTTGTTATGGCAAATGATATAACTGGTCCAATGGCACTTCCTATATTTAAGCAGATGGCAGAAAAAGTATTTGATAAAGACAAAGTAGTTCTTGTACCAGATCACTTCACTCCAAATAAAGATATAAAATCAGCAGAAAATTCAAAGGCGATAAGAGAATTTTCTCTTTCTCAGTGTCTTACACACCATATGGAGCAGGGAAAGTGTGGTGTTGAACATGCAATACTTCCTGAAAGAGGTATAGTTGCAGCAGGAGAGTGTATAGTTGGTGCGGATTCACATACATGTACTTATGGCGCGCTTGGAGCATTTTCTACTGGCGTTGGAACTACAGATATAGCAACTGCAATGGCTACTGGTGAGTTATGGTTCAAAGTTCCATCAGCGATAAAATTTGTTCTTAAAGGTAAACTTAATCCTTATGTAGGCGGAAAAGACGTAATACTTCATATAATAGGAAAGATAGGTGTAGACGGAGCTCTTTATAAATCTATGGAGTTTGTAGGAGAGGGTGTATCTGAACTTACTATGGACGAAAGATTTACTATATGTAATATGGCAATAGAGGCTGGAGCAAAAAATGGAATATTCCCTGTTGATGAAAAAACAAGAGAGTATCTTGATAATCATACTGACAAAAAATATAAAGAATTCTGTGCAGATGATGATGCAGAGTATGATGAGGTAATAGAAATAAATCTTTCTGAGATAGTACCTACAGTAGCATTTCCACATCTTCCTGGAAATGCACATACGATAGATGAAATAAATGAAAATGAAAAAATAATGATAGATCAGGTCGTAATAGGCTCTTGTACAAATGGAAGATTAAGTGACCTTAAAAAAGCTGCAGAAATAATGAAGGGCAAAAAAGTCGCAAATCATGTAAGGGTAATGGTTGTACCAGCGACTCAAAAAATATTTAAAGAGTGTATGAAGGAAGGTATAGCGGATATTTTTATAGATGCAGGATGTGCTTTTAATACTCCAAGCTGTGGTCCTTGCATGGGAGGTCACATGGGAGTTATGGCAAAAGGTGAAAAATGTGTATCTACAACAAATAGAAATTTTGTTGGAAGAATGGGGGACACAGAGTCACTAACATATCTTGCTTCTCCTGAGGTAGCTGCAGCAAGTGCAATATGTGGATACATAGCAGATCCAAGAAAGGTGGCAGAGTAAAATGAAAGCGAATGGAAAAGTTCTTAAATACGGAGATAATGTCGATACTGATGTAATAATACCTGCTAGATACCTTAATTCATTTGATGCGCAGGAACTGGCAAAACACGCTATGGCGGATATAGACCCTACATTTGTAGAAAGAGTTGAAAAAGGGGATATAATGGTAGCTGGTAAAAACTTTGGATGTGGTTCATCTAGAGAACACGCACCTCTAGCACTTAAAACATCTGGAATATCATGTGTAATAGCAGAATCATTTGCAAGAATATTTTACAGAAACTCAATAAACATAGGATTTGCAATACTTGAATGCGAAGAGGCGGCAAAAGATATTGACGAAGGAAATAATGTAGAGATAGATTTTGACAAAGGAATTATATACAACAAAACAAAGGATAAATGTTACAAGGCGCAGGTATTTCCTGAATTTCTTCAAAAAATGATAAAGGAAAACGGGCTTGTAAATTATGTAAATAATAAAAAGGAAGGATAAGATATTATGGAAAGGAAGATTGCTGTTATCAGGGGAGATGGTATAGGTCCGGAAATAGTAGATGGAGCATTAAAAGTAATAGATGCTGTTTCTGAAAAGTATGGGCATAAATTTATATATGAAGATGTTCTTATGGGAGGAGCATCTATAAATGTATACGGAAAACCTCTGACAGATGAATTTCTTTCTAAGGCAGCAAGTTGTGATGCAATACTTCTTGGAGCTATAGGTGGAGATGCATCTGTATCGCCATGGTATAAACTGGAATCATTTCTTAGACCAGAAGCTGGACTTTTAAAACTAAGAAAAAGTCTAAACTTATTTGCAAATCTTAGACCATCATATCTTTATGATGAGCTAAAAGATGCCTGTCCATTAAAAGAAGAAATCGTGGAAGATGGCTTTGATATGGTTATTATGAGAGAGTTGACAGGAGGTCTATACTTTGGAGAAAGAGAAACAGTACTGAAAAATGGAGAATATGTAGCACATGATAACCTTGTGTATAGTGAATCGGAAATAAGAAGAATTGCGATAAGAGCATTTGATATAGCAAGAAAAAGGAATAAAAAGGTCACAAGTGTAGACAAAGCAAATGTCATAGATACATCTAGATTATGGAGAAAGGTTGTTGAAGAAGTTTCTAAGGAATATCCTGATGTTAAACTTGAGCACATGCTAGTTGATAATTGTGCAATGCAGCTTATAAAAAATCCAAAACAATTTGACGTAATACTTACAGAGAATATGTTTGGTGATATTTTAAGTGATGAAGCTAGTATGATAACTGGCTCAATAGGTATGCTTTCGAGTGCTTCACTTAGAGATGATAGTTTTGGAATGTATGAACCAAGTCATGGTAGTGCTCCAGATATAGCTGGAAAAGATATAGCGAACCCGATTGCTACAATACTTTCAGCAGCAATGATGCTTAGATATTCATTTGATATGATAGCTGAAGCTAATTCAATTGAAAATGCTGTTAAAAAAGTCCTTGAAGATGGATATAGAACAGTAGATATAATGTCAGAAGGTAAGAAAGAAGTATCTTGTTCAAAAATGAGTGAACTGATAGCTGACAGAATATAGGAGGAAAATATGAAAAGTAATAATGTAAAAAAGGGAGTGGAGAGAGCTCCTCATAGATCTCTTTTTAATGCCCTTGGTATGACAGAAGAGGAACTAAATAGACCGATAATAGGTGTAGTTAATTCATATAATGAAATAGTTCCAGGACATATGAACCTTGACAAAATAGCTGAAGCTGTAAAGAAAGGAATATATATGGCAGGAGGAACTCCTGTTGAAGTTCCTGCAATAGCTGTATGTGACGGAATAGCTATGAACCATACAGGAATGAGATATTCACTTGTTACAAGAGAACTAGTATGTGATAGTACTGAGTGTCTTGCAAGAGCACATCAGTTTGATGGACTTGTAATGATTCCAAACTGTGATAAAAATGTTCCAGGACTTCTTATGGCAGCAGCAAGATTAGATATACCGACAATATTTGTAAGTGGAGGTCCAATGCTTGCAGGAAGAAAGCTTGATGGAAAGAAAACTTGTCTATCAACTCTTTTTGAAGCGGTTGGTGAATACAATGCAGGGAAAATGAGCCTTGATAAACTAAAAGAATTTGAAGAAAAAGCATGCCCTACATGTGGTTCTTGTTCAGGAATGTATACTGCAAATTCTATGAACTGCTTAACAGAAGCTCTTGGAATGGGACTTAAAGGAAATGGAACAATACCAGCAGTATATAGTGAAAGAATAAGACTTGCAAAACATGCTGGTATGAAAATAATGGAGCTTGTCGAAAAAGATATAAAACCATCGGATATAATGACAGAAAGTGCGTTTAGAAATGCGATGACGGTAGATATGGCTTTAGGATGTTCTACAAATTCTATGCTTCACCTTCCAGCAATAGCATATGAAGCAGGAGTTGATCTTAATCTTGAAATAGCTAATGAAATAAGTCGGAAAACTCCTAACCTTTGTCATCTTGCACCAGCAGGAGATACTTTTATAGAAGATTTAAATGAAGCTGGTGGAGTATATGCAGTAATGAATGAACTAGATAAGCTTGGAGTACTTGATAAAGAATGTATGACAGTTACAGGATTTAATGTAGGAGAAAATATAAAAGGATGCGAAAATCTAGATACAGATATAATCAGACCAGTTGAAAATCCATACAGCAAAACAGGTGGAATAGCTGTATTAAAAGGAAATCTTGCTCCAGATAGCTGTGTTGTAAAAAAATCAGCGGTTGCGCCAGAAATGATGAAACATAAAGGACCAGCAAGAGTATTTGATGGTGAGGAAAGTGCAATAGAAGCTATAAGAGCAGGAAAAATAAAATCTGGTGATGTTGTAGTAATAAGATATGAAGGACCAAAAGGAGGTCCAGGAATGAGAGAAATGCTTTCTCCTACATCAGAAATAGCTGGTATGGGACTTGATAAAGATGTAGCTCTTATAACTGATGGAAGATTTTCAGGAGCTACAAGAGGTGCATCTATAGGACATGTATCACCAGAGGCTGCACTTGGAGGAACAATAGCATTTGTAAAAGATGGAGATATGATAGATATAGACATAGAAAACAACAGTATACAGCTTCTAGTTTCAGATGAAGAACTTGAAGAAAGAAGAAAGGATTTTGTACCAAAAGTTCCGAATGTAAGCGGATATCTAAAAAAATACGCTTCTATGGTTACTTCGGCAAATACGGGTGCAGTCCTTAAAGTTAAATAAAAAGGACGGTGAAATATAATGAGGCTTAAAGGAGCAGACATGGTAATGGAATGCCTTTTAGAACAGGAAGTTGACACAGTATTTGGATATCCTGGTGGAGCAATACTTGAAATATACGATAGTTTATATAAATATAAGGATAAAATACAGTCAATACTTACATCACATGAACAAGGGGCATCTCATGCTGCAGACGGATATGCAAGAGCTACTGGAAAAGTAGGTGTATGCATGGCGACAAGTGGACCCGGTGCAACAAATCTTGTAACAGGTATTGCAACTGCACAGATGGATTCAATTCCTATAGTTGCAATAACTGCAAATGTAACACTTCCACTTCTTGGAAGGGATAGTTTTCAAGAAATAGATATTACAGGAATTACAATGCCAATAACAAAGCATAACTTTATAGTAAAAAAAATAGAAGATCTTGCTCCTACAATAAGAAAGGCCTTTAAAATAGCGAGAGAAGGAAGACCAGGTCCTGTACTTGTAGATATAACAAAGGATGTAACAGCAGGATATGGTGAATATGAAAAAGAAGAAATAAATATAACCTTAAATAGAGAAACAAGTTTAGATGACGATAAAAACCATCAAGAAAGTCTTGAAAATGCAGTTGAACTTATAGAAGAAAGTAAAAAACCATTTATATTTGTTGGAGGAGGAATAAAAGCATCTAATGCAACGGATGAACTCAAAAGATTTGCTGAAATAATAGATGCACCTGTTGCAGATTCTCTTATGGGAAAAGGTGGATTTGACGGAAATAGTGAAAGATATACTGGAATGCTAGGGATGCATGGAACAAAAGCAAGTAATTTAGGTGTATCAAGATGCGATTTGCTTATAGCAATAGGAACTAGATTCAGCGATAGAGTAATTGGCAATGCAAGCACATTTGCATCTAATGCAAATATAATACAGATAGATATAGACGAGGCAGAAATAAATAAAAATATACATGTAGACCTAGGTATAACTGGGGATGCAAAATATATACTAAAAAAACTTAACCTTATGTTGAAAAAACAATGTAACACAGAGTGGATGGAAGAAATAAAAACTCTAAAAAATAAATATCCAATGAAATACAATAAAGATATTCTTACAGGACCGTATGTAATAGAAAAAATAGAAGAATGTCTGGGTGATGATACAATAATATGTACTGATGTTGGCCAGCATCAGATGTGGGCAGCACAGTATTTCCATTACAAAAAACCAAGACAATTCATAAGTAGTGGAGGTCTTGGGACAATGGGATATGGCTTAGGTGCATCAATAGGTGCAAAATATGGAAATCCAAAGTCAACAGTTGTAAATATAGCAGGAGATGGATGCTTTAGAATGAATATGAATGAGCTGGCAACAGCTTCAAGATATAATATTCCAATAATACAAGTTATACTTAATAATAAAGTACTTGGTATGGTTAGACAGTGGCAGACATTTTTCTACGATGGAAGATACTCAGATACTGTTCTTGATGACCAAGTTGACTTTTGTAAAATAGCAGAAGGGCTAGGGTGTAAGGCTGTAAGAGTTACTAGAACGGATGAGGTAGAAAAAGCTCTATTAGAAGCAGCGTCATATAATGGACCTTTTGTTATTGAATGTATGATACAAGAAGATGACAAGGTATTTCCTATGGTAGCACCAGGAAAAGGCCTTGATGATACATTTGATCAGGATGATATTTAGATTATATATAATAGTAATAAAATAAATAAAGTTTATAGTAAAGAATTCTTTGAATATTTTAAAATATTTGGAGAATTCTTTTTTTTAAAACAAAAAATATTCCAATATAATATGTATAAATAAAAACTATCTTAAAAAAATAAAAATAGAAAAAAACTATAATGATTGAAAGCAACATATAAATAAAGTAAAATATTCATAGAAAATTCATAAAAGCTATAATCAAAGTGAATTAAATAGTAAAAATCTATAATTTTAGATAATAAATAATCAGTAATATAAGTATAAATAGTATGAGGAGGTAATAGAATTGAGTGAAAAAATACTTGTAGAATTTATAAATACTTGACCAACATGTGATGAACACAGTGTGTTTGTAGAGAGTATGGGGGAAAAATACTCAGACAAAATAGATGTAAAACTTTATAGAGCGGGAAAAGATTTTTCATATATAAGAAAATACGGAATGATTACAAAAGGAACTTTGATAATAAATCAAAAGAAAAAATATGATAGTTTGAATAAAGCTAAAATAGAAAAAGCAATTTTAGATGCAATTGAGGAAAATAATTAAAGAATAGGGGAGAAGAATGGAGATATTAAACGTAATATTTAATGGAGTAAAAGATACTATAGTATCGGCCATAATGACATTAAATGGTGCTTCTGGATGGTTGATAGTAAGTTTTATACTTGCTGGAGTGCTTCACAATGTACTTTCACCAAAAAAATTCCAAAAGCATTTAGGAAATAAAAAGTTATCATCGATATTAAAGGCAACTATTTCTGGTATGTTTTTACCTATATGTAGTTGTGGGGTTATACCTTTAGGAATAAGTATGTACTATTCTGGTGCATATCTTGGACCTGTTTTAGCATTTATGACATCAACACCAATAATAAATCCAATTGCGGTTGTATTATGTTTAGGTCTTTTAGGTCCAAAGATAACTATAATATATATAATATCTGGATTTACTATACCGTTTATAGTAGGTATACTTGGAAACACAATTAGTAAAGATGAGGTTTCTATGTATACAGAGGAAGAACAGGTTGAAATGATTGAATTAGAGGAAGAAAAAAGAACCTTCTGGGAAAAGATGAAAGAAGGATTAAAATGGTCTTTTGACGATTTAGCACTTACTGTTAGTAAATATGTAATACTTGGTATGCTTTGTGCAGGATTTATAACAACAGTATTTCCAAGTAGTATAATTCAGAAATATTTAGGAAATCCAGGGATGCTTTCATTATGGAGTGTTTCTGTATTAGCATGTGTAATGTATGTTTGTGCTGTTGGTCATATACCATTTATAGCAGCATTAATTGCAAGCGGTGCAGCACCTGGGATAGCTATAACATTTTTAATAGCTGGTGCAGCAACTAACTTACCAGAACTTATAAGTATAACAAAGGTTATAGGAAAGAGAGCTGTACTTATATATTCTTGTACGCTTGTAATATCTTCTATGATAGTTGGTTATATAACAAATATTCTATTAGCAGGAGAACAAACAATAGTAAATTTAAATTCTACAGGTACATCAATACAGATTGCAAATAATTTAATGTTAACTATACCTGATTGGTTTAGCTATATATGTACAGTATTAATAATACTTTTAGGGATAAAAGCAATACTACCAAAATTGAAAGAAGGTTTAAAATTACATGCGTAATAAAAAGATAATAATCGGGATAGCGATTGCAATATTAGCTGGTGTTGCCTTAGTTTTATCTAATAATTATGAAGAAAAACAAAAGCAGGAATCAGAAATAGATATACATGGTGGAGCAGTTGCTGAAAAAAAAGCAGATAAAGAACTTATGGATATATTTAAAAAAAATCACGATGAAGAAATAATTACATATGCTCAACAGGATATGAATAATGATGGAAAAGATGATTTACTTGTAATTTACTATGTAAATAAAAATTCAAACCAGATGACAGTTGTAGCAAGTAAAGGTGATGAATATATACTTACAGAGCCAATACCAGCACCTATAGATGATCAGCAAATAAGCTTTAAAAATATAGATGACAAGGATGAAATGGAAGTAATAGTTTCAGGATCAAAAAATGGAAATGTTGGTTATGCAATATATAGATTAGAAGGAAATGAAATGATAGACTTATTTGGACAAGATATGGAATCTTGTTGTTAGAATAAGAAATAATGAGCAGATGCTCTTTATGGAAATAATAATTATATATTTAGGAGGGAAATATGAAATTAGCAAAAAAATTAATGACGCTAGGTCTTGTTGGTGTTATAGGTATGACTGCATTAACAGGATGTGGTAAAAAAGAAGCTAGTAAAGAAGGTGGAGATACTAGCAAAGAAATAACAGTAGGTTACTATAACTGTGACCACATGACAGCAGCACCAGTTGCAGAAGCTGCTGGAATATACAAAGAATTAGGACTTAATGTAAAAACAGTAGGTAATGGGAAAGTTCCTGAAGCTATGGCAGCTGGACAGATGGATGCTGGTTACATAGGTACAAGAGGTCTTTGTGGTGCAATACCAAAAGGTTCTCCAATAGTTGTAGGAGCAAATAACCATAAAGGTGGATCAGAATTCTTAATAATGTCAAACAAATACAGTGATCCAAAAGAACTTATAGGTAAAAAAATAGCTACAGATATGTCTGACTTTTTATGGCAGAGTGACTATGGTCCAGAAACAGGACTTCCTGTAGATGCATCTAAGTATGAAATAATAAATATGGATTCAAGTAAAGATGCTTACTTAGCAATGAAAACTGGTAAAATAGACGCTTTCACAGCTTGTGACCCTTGGGGATCAGTTGCAGAATTTGAAGGAACAGGTAAAATAGTAGCATCAACTCAGTATAAAGAAAAAGATGGAACAGAATATAACTGTTGTTCATTCGCTTTAAATACAAACTTTGTAAAAGAAAATCCAGAATTAGCTGAAAAATTAATGCTTGCACATACTAAAGCTATAGAATATATATATACTCATCCAGCTCAGGCAGCAAAAATATTCGCTGAATACTACGATGTTGATGAAGAAGTTGGTATGATGACTATATACAAAAAGACTGTAGGAGAAGGTAGAACTCTTACTTGGGATATAGGTGATGGAACAGCTTATAAAAACAACCTTAAAATGTACAAAGATTTAAATGCATTAGAAGAAATACCTTCATATGAAGAAGTTGTTGATGATTCAATATTAAAATCTTGTGGTGCTGATGACTTTGATACATTTATAAAAGAAAAAGTAGATCCAGTATTCCCACAGGGTATGGATTATGAAACTTGGAAAGAAAAAGCTTTATCAATAAAAGAATAATATAAGCTATAAAAATGAAGATAAAAGATATTGTAAAAATACTTTCTATAATTTTTATGTTTGCTTTTATCGTTTTATTTAATTTTAAAACTGAAAAAATAACAGGAAATATCAGACTTGGTGTATCGGATGATACATCAGGTCTGATATTAAATTATATGCAAGATAAAAATTATTTTGAAAATGTTGAATCTGAAAATATTATTGATTCATATTCTATAGCTGACTGCTGAACGGCTAGTATGCAGTGGGCACTGTCTTCGGATGAAATGGATATGGCTATAATATGTAAAGATGCCGCAGAAAAATATGTACAAACAGAAAAAAATTTTGAAATAGTAGGAACTGTTGTAAAAAATTCAGATGTATTTTTATTAAGTGATGAGAATCCAAATGTAATGGGTACTGTTCAAAATAGAAAATATCAAGATGAGTTAGTTAAGGAATATTATCCAAATGCTAAGGTAAAACATTTATTAGCAAATGCACTGCCATATAGTATAGAGAGTAATAAAGTAGATGGTGGGGTAATGGATGTTATCAAATCTTTATCTATTGAAGGGAATAAAAAGTCTTGTGCTACTAATAAGGATTTTGATACGTATGTATTAGTGGTGAATAAAGAATTTAAAAAAACAGATAACTATGAAATATTTAAAAAACTGTACAATAAAAGTGTAGATGATATAAGCGATAAAAATAAATTAAAAAAAGCTATAGAAAATTATAAAAATATAAAACTAGAAAAAAAAGACATGGGGGTAATAGAAAATTGCAAACTGGAGTTTCTAAAAATAAACTAAAAAAGACGTTTGTTTCCAAGAAATCTATGATAGAGATTTTTTATAGAATAGCTCTTTTAGTTGGAATATACCTTTTATGGCATTTTACAGCTAAAGAACTTGGAAGTGACCTTCTTTTACCAATGCCTTCAAAAGTTATTGAAGGATTTTTATATTGTCTTACTGATCCAGAGACAATAAAAAATGTATTTATAACTATGCAAAGAGTTATGAAAGGTTTTGGATATGCCTTAGTAATAGGATTACCAATAGGATTTATTATGGGGTTCTCAAGTACTTGTGAAAAAGTTCTTTCACCAGTTATAGACTCAGTTAGACAGGTTCCAATAATGTCTTGGGTACCACTAACAATAGTATGGTTTGGGATAGGTGACGGACCTACTATATTCTTAATAGCATTCTCAGGTATATTCTCTATAGTATTAAATACTATTCATGGAGTTAGAACTATATCAAAGGATTACTATAATGCAGCGAAAAGTATGGGAGCATCTCCATTTATTATATTTAAGGATGTTATATTCCCAGCAGCACTTCCTGATATACTTACAGGAGCAAGACTGGCAATAAGTAATGGTTGGATGTCTGTTATCTGAGCCGAGTTCATAGCTACGAGTGCCGGGATCGGTTACTCTATGGTACAGGCTCAAACTTTAATGCAGACACACATACTAATTGGGCTTATGATATTTGCGGCTATAATAGGATTTTTAATAGACCGTGTTTTAAAATATGTAAATAAACTTCTATGTAAATGGAGGTTCGCAGAATAATGGAATTAAGAGTAGAAAATATAAATAAAACATTTATCAATGATAAAGTAGAAAATAAAGTATTAGAAAATATAAGTTTAAAAGTGAATGAAGGTGAATTTGTTTCACTATTAGGTCCATCAGGATGTGGTAAAACTACTCTATTAACTATAATAGGTGGTTTTCAGCATGCAGAATCTGGAAAGATATTTGTAGATGGAAAAGAAGTAAGTAAGCCAGGAATAGATAGAGCATTTGTGTTCCAAAACTATGCTTTATTCCCTTGGAAAACAATAAAAGAAAATATAATTTTCCCTATGAAAAGACAGAAGATGCATAAAGATGAAATAGAGAAAAGACTTCAGGAGCTTTTAGAATTATCTGATTTACAGGGAAAAGAGAAAATGTATCCGCACCAGCTATCTGGAGGTATGAAGCAGAGAGTTGCTGTAATGAGGGCACTTGCTTGTAATCCAAAAGTACTTCTAATGGATGAACCTTTAGGGGCAATAGACTTTAGAATGAGACAGAATTTACAAGAAGAACTTGAAAAGATATGGATGAAAAATAAAATAACAGCTGTAATGGTAACTCATGATGTAGATGAAGCTGTATATATGAGTGATAGAGTTGTAGTTATGTCTAGAAATAAAGGTGAGATAATAAAAGATTTAAAAATAGATATGGAAAGACCTAGAGATAGAAAAGACGAAAAATATATAAACTACAAAGAAGAGCTTACAGCAATCCTTTCTGAATGTTACGGAGATAAAGAAGAATAATATTGAAAACTAAATAATAAAATGAGGTGTAAAATTGAATAAATATGAAAAATATAGATGTCTTACTGATGAACAGAAGGCAATAAGAATATCTATAATGGATTGTATAATAGATAATGGTGGTTCTGTAAATATAGAACTTGCAAAAAAATGGGTTAAAGAACATATGGAAAGTAGTGAAGAAACTATAGATGCTACTTTTAAACAGTTTATAGATACAAATGTAATGGTTGTTATAGATGATGAAATAACATTTATATTCCCAGTATCTGGAAAACCAACAAATCATAGAATAACACTTGAAGATGGAAGAAGCTTTTGCGCTATGTGTGCGATAGACTCTATAGGTACAAGCTATACATTCAAACAACCAGTAACAATAAATTCTATGTGTGCTGCAACAGGAAAAGAAATAGAATTAAAAGTTGATAATGGAAAAGTATTGTATACAAACAATCCAGGAATGTATATAATACATGTAGACCTTTTAAAGAATACTGATTGGGCAAATGCTTGTTGAAACATAATGAACTTCTTCTGGACGAAGAATGATTTAGAAGCATGGCTTAAAGCAGCGGGAAAAGAAAATGACCCAGATGTATATGCATACAATTTAGATGAGGCTATAGAAGAATCATATTATACATTTGAGGTATAATATATGTAAAAAAGACTAGTTGAATTGATAAAAATCAATAATAACTAGTCTTTTTATTTATAGTTTTAACTTTACTATAATGTTATAACTTGATCTATTCCAGCACTTCCTAAACAAGTATAAAGGTTAGGGAAACATCCAATTGTAGCACCATCTACAAGATTATCCTGTATTCCTCTTTCTATTGCACATTGATCACATGCCATAAGTATCATACCAGTTTTTTCCCGTATTTTACTTAATCTTTCTCCTATTGGGTTTCCTTTAGAAAGGAATAAAGTATTATCCATAAAGAAAAACATTCCTGCAACTTCAGCAACATGTGAATCTGTTTCAAGCTGTGGTATTATCATTTTGTCTAATATTTTGTGTGTATTTGTACTATTAAATATGTAAGCAACTTTCATATTTAAGCCTCCTCCTATATAATTATTTTAATTTCTAAAATAATTATATAGGAGAGTATATAAATTTTGAAATAGAAATTATCTATAGTATAATAGAAAAAATATTAACTTCATATAAAAATGTTATTTTAAATAAATATAGATAATATAAATAAAACTTATAATATATATAGAAAATTGATATAATATAAAATACAATTACTATAGTATTATTAAAAGTATAGAGCAAGAATAAAAAATTTATATGTAGAAGGGAATATATAAATGACTAAAGAAAATAAGAAAAAATTAATCACAAGAGTAGGTGCGGTATTATTAGTATTTGCAATCTACTTTTTTGTAACACCTGTAAAAACATTTGTAAATCAGATGGTATTTTACTTATCTAGTTTAGATTTGGAATCAATAAAACAATATATACTATCGTTTGGAATTTGGGCTCCAATAATCTCATTCCTACTTATGCTACTTCAATCAGTGGCGGCACCACTTCCAGCATTTATGATAACATTCGCAAATGCAGCGCTATTTGGCTGGGTATGGGGAGCTGTACTATCTTGGTCAAGTGCAATGGCAGGGGCAGCGCTATGCTTCTTCATAGCTAAATTCTTGGGAAGAGATGTTGTAGAAAAACTTACAAGTAAGATGGCTATAAACAGTATAGACGAATTCTTTGATAAATACGGAAAATATACAATATTAGTTTGTAGATTACTACCATTTATATCTTTTGATATAGTAAGTTATGCAGCAGGTCTTACTTCAATGAAATTTATACCATTCTTTATAGCTACCGGTATAGGGCAGTTACCAGCTACAATAGTTTACTCTTATGTAGGTGGAATGCTTACTGGTGGAGCAAAATTATTTGTAACAGGATTAATGATATTATTTGCATTAACAGTTGCTATATATATGTTCAAGAAAATATATAACGATAAAAAAAATAAATCAAATGCATAATACTAAAGGAATAATACATTTAAAAGGACACCAAGTTATATTTTTTAGCTTGGTGTTTTTATTTTTGAAAAATAACATTAAAATGAAAAAATTATAAATTTATATAAAAAATATTTAAGTATAGTGTTTAAATTGATATAATAGAATACAAGATTAAAAAGTTAGAAAATTGAGAAAGAGAAGAGGTGCTGAATATTGAATATAGTAGATAAAAGCTGCGTAGAATTTATAGAAGTCCTTTCTTCAAGAGAGCCAGTTCCTGGTGGAGGTGGCGCTGCTGCTTTTGTCGGGGCGATAGGAGTGGCACTTGGAAATATGGTAGCTAATCTTACAATAGGTAAGAAGAAATACGCAGAATATGAAGATGAGATAAAAGAATTATTAAAAGAGGCAAAAGAAATAGAAGCAGAATTACTATCTATGGTTGATAAGGATGCAGCGTGCTTTATGCCACTTTCTCAGACTTATGGGCTACCAACATCGACAGAAGAGGAAAGAGAATTTAAAACAAAAAGAATGGAAGTAGTATTAAAACAGGCGTGCGAAATACCATATAAGGCTGCTAAAGTTTGTTTTAAAGCTATAAAAATACATGAGGATATAGTAGATAAATCATCTAAGATAGTCATAAGTGATATAGGGGTAGGAGTTCAATGTTTAAGAGCATGTCTACTTGGATCTAAATTAAATGTAAAGATTAATACAAAATCTATGAAGGATAGAGAATATGCCGACAAAATTTCTAAAGAAGTAAACGAAATAGTAGAAGAAGGGATTGCTATATGTGACCAAGTCTTTGAAAGAGTAGTAGAAATTATGGAGGAATAGTATGGAAACTAATATAATAAAAGGAAAGCCGGTTGCCGATGAGATAACCGAAAATTTAATAGAAGAAGTTAAAAATTTAAAAAATGCTGGAATAGAACCAAGTCTAGCTATAGTTAGAGTAGGAGAAAATCCAGATGATATGTCTTATGAAAGAGGAGCTATGAATAGATGTGGCAAGATAGGTATAGATGTTAAAAATATTATTCTAAAATCAGACGTATCTGAAGAGGATTACATAAATGCTATAGAAGATTTAAATAAAGACAAATCTGTAAGTGGGATACTTTGTCTAAGACCACTTCCTAAACATGTAGATGAAAATAAAGTAAAATATGTTATAGATGCTGAAAAAGATGTGGATTGTTTCAATCCTATAAACTCAGCTAAGCTATTTGAAGGAGATAAATCTGGATATGCTCCATGTACTCCTGAGGCTGTTATGAAAATTTTAAAGTATTACGGTGTAGAATTATCAGGGAAAAAAGCGGTTGTGCTTGGAAGATCGTTGATAGTAGGTAAACCAGTATCAATGATGCTTATGGGAGAAAATGCAACTGTTACAGTATGTCATTCTAAGACAGAAAATCTGGCAGATGAGGCTAAGAAAGCTGATATACTTATAGCAGCTATAGGTAGAGCAAAAATGGTGGACAACTCTTATATAAAAGAAGGAGCTACTGTGATAGATGTAGGTATAAATGTAGATGAATGTGGAAATCTATGTGGAGATGTGGATACTGAATCTGTTTTAGGTACTGCAAGTATGGTTACTCCAGTGCCAGCTGGTGTAGGATCTGTTACTACATCTGTACTAGCTGAACATGTTATAAGAGCTTGTAAAAAACAAAATAATATTTAATGTAAATTTATAAGATTAAAAACATAAATAAAATAAAAACCTGCGTGTATTTTGCGCAGGTTGATTTTTTATAAACACATATATAAAAAAATTAAATATATTATAATTATTAAATAGATAATAAATTAAAGTTAAAAAACTAAAAATATTGAGATAAAGGGGGTTGCAAAATATGATTATTTCGGGAAATAAACCATTTGATGAGATAAAAGAGTTTTTAAAAGATGATAAGACTGTATTTATAATCGGCTGTGGAAAATGTGCAACAGTTTGTAAAAGTGGTGGAGAAGAGCAGGTTCAAGCTATGAAAAAACTCCTTGAACGGGAAGGTAAAGTAATAACAGGAACCACTATATTAGACCCAGCATGTACACTTTCAAAAACTAAAAGAGATTTAGAGGAATTTATGGATATTATTCAGAACACAGACTCTATTTTATCTATGGCTTGTGGAGATGGAACACAGACTATAGCAAAAGTGATGGAATATAAGCCAGTTTATCCAGCAAATGACACGCTGTTTATTGGTGAGGTTCAGATGTTGGGGAGATATGAGGAAGCATGTAGAGCATGTGGAGATTGTCAACTTGCTTGGACTGGAGGAATTTGCCCTGTCACATCTTGCTCAAAAGGATTATTAAATGGTGCTTGTGGTGGAGCTGACAAAGATGGAAGATGTGAGGTAAATCCAGAGTATAGTTGTGCATGGGTAAAAATATATAAAAGACTAGAAAGATTAAACCAACTTGAAAATCTATTAAAAGTTAGAGATGAAAGAGATTACTCTAAACTAAATAGAAAAAGAGATATAACTATGAAGGAATTGAATGATAGGAGGAAACGCTAATGAGTAGATTACAAGAGTCACTAGAAAGTGGAAAATTTACTATAACGTGTGAAATAGCACCTCCTAAGGGAACAGATATTTCTCATGTTATGGAGTGTATAGAAGTATTAAAGGGAAAAGTAGATGCAGTTAATGTAACGGATTTTCAATCAGCTGTTGTACGCTCGACATCACTTGTAACTTGTAAGATATTAAAAGATAATGGAATAGAACCAGTTTTGCAGATGACAGGTAGAGATAGAAATAGAATTGCAATACAAGGGGAGCTTTTATCAGCAGGAATTTTTGGTATAGAAAATCTATTTGCTATAACAGGGGACCATACTAGCAAGGGAGACCATCCTCAAGCGAAAAATGTATTCGACTTGGATAGTATAAATATATTAAAAGCTGCTGAGTACATATCTATTGGAAAGGACATGAATCACAATGAATTAAAAGGACATCCAAAGTTTTATATGGGTGCTGCTGTATCTCCGGGATTTGTTCCGATTGAGATTCAAATCATAAAAATGATAAAGAAAATAGCTGCTGGAGCAAAATTTTTCCAGACACAAGCTGTTTTTGATATAGAAACTGTGAGAGAATTTAGAAGAAGAACTAAGAATTTTGAGTGTAAGGTTCTTATAGGAATTATTCCTTTAAAATCTCCTGGAATGGCTAGATTTTTAAATAAAAATATTCCAGGTGTGGATGTTCCAGAGTATATAATAGAGCGAATGGAGTCTGTTGGAAAAGAAAATTATAGGGAAGAGGGAATGAAAATCGCCGCAGAGTTTATTAAGAAACTAAAAGAAGAAAAATTATGCGATGGCGTTCATATAATGTCTGTTGGAGCAGAAAAAAATATTCCTGAAATTATAAAAATGGCTGGAATTGAAAGATAGATAAAATATTTGGTTTTGTTAACTTGATATGAAAAAAATACTCTCGAAACAAAAAATAAATCGATG
>OFMU01000490.1_pt1 | contig 26464 bp, 17 predicted proteins | sample 1541861 | NCBI WGS metagenome assembly OFMU01 (sample SAMN04209238, study PRJEB22552) | human gut metagenome | biome: gut; material: feces | host: Homo sapiens | place: USA: Oklahoma
GCACAGAGAGGCCATGCTGTAGCCCTGTATGAAAAAGGCGACATTCTCGGCGGCAATATGCGTCTGGCTGCATACCCTCCCGGGAAGGGCGATATCACAAATATGGTAAGAAGCTATATCGCAAAATGCGAAGAATATGGCGTAAAAATGGTTATGAACACGGAAGTGACTCCTGCTATGGTTGCAGAAGCAAAGCCCGATGCAGTTATCGTTGCAACAGGCTCCAATCCTCTGGTACTGCCTATCCCCGGTATCAATGATACAGGTGTCATCCATGCAGGTGACCTTCTGGACGGCAAGGCAGCTGTGGGCAAAAAGGTTTTGGTTGTCGGCGGCGGCATGGTTGGCTGCGAGGTTGCAGATTTCCTGGGCGAGCTGGGTCACGAGGTATCCGTAATCGAACTGAGAGATCAGCTTGGTCCCGATGTCATTCCCGAACACCGCAAATTCCTCATGAAGGATTTTGAAGCTTATAAAGTACAGGGTGTAACAGGTGCAAAGGTAGCGCAGTTCTTCACAGACGGCGTATCCTACACACTGGCAGACGGCACCGAGGGCAGATTGGAAGGCTTCGACAACGTGGTTCTGGCGATGGGCTATCGCAATAACGATACCATCAGCGAGGAAATCAAGAAAATCGTTGCGGAGACCTATGTCATCGGTGACGCAGTGAAGGCAAGAAAGGCACTGGATGCAACCGCAGAAGGGCTGAATGCCGCACTGGAAATCTAACAAAAGAAAAAAATAAAGGAGGAAAAATACAATGGAAAAAAGAATCACAGGCAGAACAGGCATGTTTTGTTTGATTGGTACCCCCGTAGGGCATAGCGGCTCTCCCGCCATGTATAACTACAGCTTCGCACAGACCGGTCTGGACTATGCTTATCTGGCATACGATGTGCCTCTGGAAAAAACAGAGGAGGCAGTCAATGCACTGAAGGTGCTGGGCTGCAAGGGCTTTAACGTAACCATGCCCTGCAAAACAAGAGTTGCGGAGCTGGTGGACGAGCTTTCCGATGCGGCAAAGCTGATTGGTGCCTGCAATACCGTTGTGGTAAAGGATGGCAAGCTCTACGGCAATAACACAGACGGCATGGGCTTTGTCAGAAACCTGAAGGAAAACGGTGTTGATGTGAAGGGGAAGAAAATCACCGTGATGGGTGCAGGCGGTGCTGCAACCGCAATTCAGGTGCAGTGCGCACTGGATGGCGCAAAGAAGCTTTCCATCTTCAACAGAAAAGATGAATTTTACGCAAACGGCGAAAAAACAGTGAAAAAAATTCAGCAGATGGTACCCGATTGCGAGGTCAGCATCCATCCTCTGGAGGAAACAGATGCACTGTATGCCGCAATCAAGGATAGCGATATTCTGGTAAATGCAACAAAGGTTGGCATGAAGCCTCTGGATGACCAGTCTCTGGTTGAGGATGTATCCGTATTCCACCCCGATTTGGTGGTAGCAGATGCGGTTTATAATCCCAAGGAAACAAAATTCGTGCAGTCCGCAAAGGCGGCAGGCTGTAAGGTCGCTGTCGGCGGCACAGGTATGCTGATGTGGCAGGGTGCTGCGGCATTCAACCTCTTTACAGGTAAGGATATGCCCACCAATGAAGTATACGAACTGTTCTTCAAATAAAAAAGAACGGAATTTGCGGAGGGGTTCGGGGAAGTTTTATTCCCCGAATGGAATCCGCAGAGGGGGCTTTGCTCACTCGAGGAAAACTGCAAGTTTCTAAGCATTTATGCTGACGGAACTTGTCAGTTTATTCCTCTGTTTCAACAAGTCGAAATCCTGATTTCGACTTAAGGTGTCGACTCAGTCGACACCGCAATGAAATACCTTCTCCATTCAAATTTAAAGATTTAAAATAAGAAACAAAAACCTCAAAAACATTATGCTTGTGTATAAACAATAAAGAAACGAAAACTATTCTAAATTCCCTAACTCATATAGAAAGCGGCTATCTCCTCGGATAGCCGCTTTTCATATCTTTCCTACTGCCTGCATATACATAACCAAGCGATAATCAGAGGAGTGCTTGGCTTGAAAACGTATATTGAGGAAAGGGCGGTTGAGGTTGCGAAATTTATGATACACACCAATGCAACAGTGAGAGAAACGGCGAAAAAATTTGGCATTTCAAAATCTACCGTGCATATAGAAGTAATGATATGGAACGGTTTATTTGGATTATAAAATAGGATTTATATTTTTAGGACATTGTTTTGAGGAGCAATGTCCTTTTTTATGCTTATTCGAAAAAGGAGGACTCAAAATGCAGACGATCGCATTGGTAAATCAAAAGGGCGGTGTGGGCAAAAGCACAACGGCGGTCAATCTTGGGATAGGGCTTGCGAGGCAGGGCAAGAGGGTTTTGCTTGTGGATGCCGACAGCCAAGGGAATCTGACGGAAATGCTTGGTTGGCAACAGCCGGACAAGCTGGAACACACGCTTGCGTACCTATTGGAGAAGGTAATTTGTGATGAACCGTTCAATATGGAGGAGGGGATTTTACATCACGAGGAAGGTGTGGACTTGATACCATCCAATATTGAGCTTTCAGGGATGGAGGTTGTTCTGGTAAACACGATGAGCAGAGAAACGGTGCTGCGGACATATCTGAATGAAATCAAGCGGCAGTATGACTACATTTTGATTGACTGCTCGCCTTCCTTGGGGATGATTACGCTGAACGCATTGACGGCGGCAGATAAGGTAATTATTCCGGTGCAGGCACATTTCCTTCCTGTAAAGGGATTGGAACAGCTTTTGAAAACGGTAAACAAAGTGAAACGCCAGCTAAATCCCAAGCTGCAAATTGGAGGTATTCTGCTGACGATGGTGGAGGGCAGGAGTAATTTCTCAAAGGACATCGGAAGGCTATTGAGAGAAAGCTACGGTAGTAAAATCAAGGTTTATGAAACAGAGATACCGAGAGGAATTAAGGCGGCAGAAACCAGTGCGGAAGGCAAGAGCATTTATGCGTTTGACGGCAAAGGGAAAACAGCAAAGGCCTATGAACAGTTTACGAAGGAGGTTTTGGAGAATGAAAAGCAGTGCCAGAAAAATACAGCTCACCAGCTATGATGATTTATTTAAGAATGATGAGGAAAGACTTGCGGATACGCAAGAGAGAATCCAAATGCTGTCTCCTGAAAAATTGCAGCCGTTTCCGAATCATCCGTTTAAGGTTGTGGATGATGAAAAAATGATGGATATGGTGGAAAGCATAAAGGAGTATGGTGTGCTTGTGCCGATTATCGTAAGACCTGTGGAAAACGGGAATTATGAAATTGTTTCGGGACACCGCCGACACCATGCCGCTGTTCTGGCAGGACAGGAGGAAATTCCTGCAATCGTCAGAGAAATGGACGAGGATGCCGCCGTTCTGGTTATGGTGGATAGCAATTTGCAGAGGGAAAATATATTGCCTTCGGAAAAGGCTTTTGCTTATAGGATGAAGTTAGAGGCATTAAAACATCAAGGAAAAAGAAATGATTTAACTTCAGCACAAATTGTGCCGAAGTTACAGGCAAGAGATATTGTAGCAAATGAAGCAGGCATAAATCGAATGGAAGTTACAAGGTATATCCGTCTGACACACCTCATTCCCGATATTCTGGAAATGGTGGATAACAAAAATATTGCGTTCAATGCGGCTGTTGAAATTTCTTATCTTTCCGAAAGGGAACAGGAACTCTTACATGATAACATGGATGTGAATGAGTGCAGTCCGTCCTTGTCGCAGGCGAAAAGGCTAAAGAAATACAGCCAAGAGGGAAAGCTGACGGAGGATGTCATGGATGCCATCATGACCGAAGAAAAGGAAACGGATACAAAGTTGGTTTTGAAGGGGGACACCATCAAGAAATATTTTCCCAAGGAATACACGCCGATGCAGATGCAGCAGGTTATCACAAAGCTTTTGGAAAGCTGGTACCGAAAACGGATGCAGGAGAAGGAACGGTAAATTGCTGTCATGGGGAATTCATTTTTGACAAGAGATTCGGCTTTGATAAAAAATAGGGATTGTATTATTACTTACCGAAGAAATAAATTACCTACCGAAAAAGAAATTTTTCTTTCGGGTAGTAGATATATAAAAAATATAGAGAAAGGGGAGAGTGCATTTCTGTAAATTTTGATTAGATAAAGATTCTCTTAAACATCACAGGGATTTTAGCAAAAAATAATTAAATTCCATAGAATTTTGTAGAATTTATTGAAATAAGTGGAAAATAAATAGAATTTTATAGAATTTTATAGAAAAATAACTCAAATTACATTTGCAGATTCTATAAAATTCGATTAAAATAATAGAAAACAGAAAAATTGTGATGGGAGGGAGCAGAAAATGATAGAAATCGAATTGTTGGAATTGATAGAAAAAGTGACAACGATGAAAACGGAGTTTCAGACAATCGAATTGAAGGCGGCAAAAGACGGTTGCCCCAAAAAATTGTATGATACACTTTCTGCATTTTCTAACCAGGATTCCGGTGGAATTATTATCTTTGGCATTGATGAAAATAAAAATTATGAGATTGTCGGCGTATATGATGCACAGGATTTGCAAAAGAAAGTGACTGAGCAGTGTAAGCAAATGCATCCTGCTGTCAGACCTGTATTTACGATTGTGCAGACTGAAAAGGGCAAGGTCGTTTCTGCCGAAATCCCGAGTATTGATATTAGCGAAAGACCTTGTTTTTACAGCGGTGTGGGAAGAATAAAGGGCTCTTATATTAGAAGCGGGGACTCGGATGAACCGATGTCTGATTATGAAATCTATAGTTATGAGGCGTTTCGCAAGAAATATCAGGATGACATTCGTATCAATGAAAAAGCAGATTTATCTTCGATTGATATGAAAAAGCTCAATGCGTATGTTGATATGATTACAGAGAAAAATCCGAAATTGGCTCAGCTTCCGGAGGAACTCATTTTAAAAAATTTGAGCATGGTTGTTGAAAAAAAGCCGACCTTGGTGTGTATATTACTCTTTTCCGTTTATCCGCAAATGTTTTATCCGCAGTATACAGTAAATGCTATGGTGGTTATGGGATACCAAAAAGGAGAAACAGCGGCAGACGGTTCTCGTTTTATAGACAATAAGCGAATAGAAGGAACCTTGCCGGAGATTCTTGAAGAAACAATGAAATTTCTTGTAAAGAATATGAAGGTGCGGACAATTATTGATCCGAATACGGGAGAACGGGCAGACAAAACAGAGTATCCGATTGTTGCCTTGAGGGAAGCTGTTTTAAATGCACTGATTCACAGAGATTACAGTATTCATACAGAGGCGATGCCGATAGAAGTTGTGATGTATAAAGACAGGGTGGAAATACGAAATCCCGGTGGTTTGTATGGCAGATTGACGGTTGATAAGCTGGGAAAGGTTCAACCCGATACCAGAAACCCTGTTTTGGCGAGAGCAATGGAAACCTTGGGGAAAACAGAAAACAGATATTCAGGCATTCCGACAATGATTATGGAGATGAAAAAAGCAGGGATGAAAGAGCCTGTTTTTGAAAATCTGAGAGATGAGTTTGCTGTTACATTCTATAATTCGACTGAAGTAGAAGCGGAAACGGATGAACAGGAAGAACCGGAAAAAGACCTTCTTACATTTTGCAAAGAACCGAAAACGAGAGCGGAGATTGCAGAATATTTGGAGCTTACAACAGTTTCTTATGTTATGCAAAGCTATATTAAGCCTCTGGTGGAAAAGGGCGCTTTGTGCATGACAATTCCAAACCATCCAAGAAGTAAAAATCAAAAATATTATAGCAGGAGCACATTGGAAAAATAAAATAGATTACCCAAAAAAGAAACAGAAATTCCGTCTGTTTCTTTTTTTATGTAATTAACTTTAGGAGGTGAACACCAATGGCAAACAAATATCAGCTCATTACCGAGCTGTACCGCACCACACTGTTATCCGTAACAGAAACGCCGCAGGCATGGAAAGTGTTTCTTCGTTCTGCCTGCAACAGCTACAAATGCCCCTTTGACGAGCAGGTGCTGATCTATGCACAAAAGCCGGAAGCAACGGCTGTTCTGGAGATGGAAAAGTGGAACACGCTTTTCGGTAGATGGGTAAACAAGGGTGCAACGGGGATAGCGGTTTTTGAGGAGAAAAACGGCAGGAGCGGTCTGAAATATTACTTTGATGTGGCAGATACACATGAAAGCCGCTATGCCAAGCCTGTTCCCGTATGGCAGATGGAGCAGGGATTTGAAGCTTATGTTGCAGAAAGCCTTGAGAACAGCTTCGGGACACTTGCCGAAAAGGAATCCTTTCCGCAGACGGTGTTATTGGCAGGAAAAAATCTGATGGCGGACAACATTGCGGACTATCTGGCAGAGATTGTCAACACAACTGCCGATGTTGAAATTGTTGACAGGTTTCCAAAGCTTGTGGAGAACAGCATTTCTTATATGGCTTTGTCCCGCATGGGTGTTTCGGCGGATGAATATATTCCCGACAGTGCTTTTGCGGGGATTGAGCGTTTTGACTCTGTTAAGAAAATCAACTGTCTTGGCACAGCCGTAAGCGACATTGTGGAAACAGAGCTGCGAGTGGTGGCCAAAACGGTAGGACAATTTTTTGCAAAAAGTTCAGACAGGGCTTATGATGAAAGCGGAACGGAAGAAAAGACAGCAGAAGAAAGGAGCGTTACACATGGAAGTGACATACAGAACGGAGAGAGGCGTGCGGATTCCAAATCTGACAATACCACAGCAGGAGGAAGTCTTTCCGGGCAAATACGCACAGCTGCGGAAAGCATTTCTGAAGGAACACAGGAGAGCGGAATACACAACGCTGAAAACAACCTGCCGGCTGACACAGCACTTGGCGGAAACGGAACAGAACGCCAAGAAGATGGCAGAACAGCTCATAACGAAAATGGCACAGGAACAGGGAATCACAGAGAAAATGAAAGAAGAGAATCCTCTGGAATGGACAGCGGCAATGAACAATCTGAAACATTCGGCGGAGGAAACAGTCCTTCGGGAGCTGATTTACAAGTAACGGAATTACCGCCGTTTTTGAGTGAGCCGTTGATTCGGGCAATTATTTTGGATGACCAAGGCAGAAGGAAAAGCCGACAGGAAATCAATCAATTTTTCAGAAACAGCAAGGACGCACAGGAAAAAATCGAATACATGAAAAATGCTTATAGCGATACATTTGTGGAACTGCTTGTTGACAAGGAACGTATCGGCTATCGGAAACAACCGGACGGACTTTTGATGTGGGAAGGAAGCTATCTTTCCAGAACATCGGAGTCCGTTTTTTCATGGGGTGTGGTTACGGAGTTTTTTGAAGGCTATATGGAAAAAGGCAGTCATTCACTTGCCTTTGGTGCGGAAACAATGCCGAACCAAGCGGAGCAGTTGAATTTATTTTCTATGCCGGAAACAGAAGTCACAAATGCGATTGCGGATGAAGGAAAGCCTATATATCATGCAAAGATACCGCAGGAGGTTATAGATAAGGCTCTTTATACAGGCGAAAGCGAAACTGTACCCTATGTGGTTGCGGCAAGATACAGTAGGGATATCTTAGCGGAGGAAAGGATTGCTTTTCTGAAAACTGTATTTCAAGCGGAATCGGGCTTTGGCATGATCCATGAGAAACAGCAGTATACGGTTTGGTTTACGGAGAACGGCTTGGATCTTTCACGAGGAAAACGATTGCGAAACGGTTTTTCGAGAACAAGTCTTTCTTGGGTAGAGATTGATAAAAGGATTGAAACGCTTTTGGCGGAAGGCACATATCTCTCTCAAACTGAATTGGAAAAGGCAAAAGCATTTGAATTTTCTGATGTTTCACAAAGATTGCTATATCTTTATGGAGATATTGACCAAGAGAATGAAGAAAATCGGAAATATCTTCCTATCATTAGGGGAATCCGCAATATTTCGGGCGGCTATCCCGTATGGGAGCAGGAATTGCCGAAGCTGCTTGCTGAAAAATCTTCCGCACAGGCAATTTATGAGGAGTTTCAAACTTTTGCAGAAGCCTATGCAGAAAACCGAGATATTTTGCGGTTTCATTATCATCGTGTGGGAGAATTGGAACGGGACTTGGAGCTGCAGACACTGCCGAAAAGAGAATTTACGGCACAGCAGGATTTTCAAAGACAGTGCCAAAAGTTTATTTCCGAGAATGAGGTAGAGAAGGTGCTTTCGGGCGGCTCAAGCATCAGCGGCGGAAAGTTTCGGATATACTCTTATTTTTCCTATCCGCACAGCTTGCAGGAAAAAGCCGACTTTTTGAAAAATGAATACGGCACAGGCGGTGTCGGATACAAAGGGTTTTCGGAAAATCACGATGCCAAGGGCATTGAGATAAAAAAGGCTTATGATGGGATAGCGTATGACAGGCGGTTTTTGAAGTGGACAGATGTTGCAAGAATTGTGGAGAGTCTGGTTGCTTTTAACAAATATATGACACCGAAGCAGTTGGAGCAGATTCCGCAGTATGAAAAAGAGGAGATTGCAAAAGGGATTTATCACTTTTTTAGGAGTGGCTCTAATTTACCCGCTATACCTTTTCGTGCGGAGGATGATTATTATACCGCAACAGAAAATATTGTTAAGCAGCTATCCGATACGGAAAAGGTGAAGGAAATTTTGCAGACTATGCAGGTGGTTTTAGATGGCACAGATACCGTAGACAGACACTATGAGAGTATGCAGAAAAGCTTTGAAACTCTGCAAAAGTATTCTCTTGGGAAATTTACGCTGTTTAACGAAAAGCACCGAGCGGAAGAAAAAATAATTCCGGAAACGGTTGTTCATGAAGAAGCAAAAATTCCGAACAAAGAAAATTCTGCCGAGGCTGTCATTGAAAATGAGAGCAGGGTTGAAGCAATGGAAACGCTTATCGGGCAAACGGTTGTTGCCGATGGCAGAAGCTTTATTGTTGAGAGTATCCATGGGGACAGAGCACCTTTGCGGGATACCACATTTCAGGAAAGCACAGGTTTTCCGATTTACAGGAATGAGCCGCTTACTTTTGTGAAAGACCATATTGTGATGGAGCAGGAGCCTTTGGTGGAGGTGCCGCAAGCCATCGAGCAGAGGTTTGAAAAGCGGAATTATCATATTACTGATACAGAGCTCGGCATAGGCACACCGACAGAAAAATATCAGAACAACATTGCTGCCATTCGCCTTTTGAAAGAACTGGAAAGCGAAAACCGTTTGGCAACTGCCGAGGAGCAAGCTGTTCTGGCGAAGTATGTGGGCTGGGGCGGTCTTGCAGACTGCTTTTCCGAAACAAACAGAAACTATGTTGAGTTGAAAAGTCTGCTGACCGAAGAAGAATTTTCTTCCGCAAGAGAAAGCACGCTGACTGCCTTTTACACGCAGCCTACGGTTATCAAAGCAATTTACCGAGGACTTTCTCAAAGGGGCTTTGAAACGGGGAATATTTTGGAGCCTTCCTGCGGCACAGGCAATTTCTTGGGACTTCTGCCCGAAAGCATGGAAAACAGCCGTATTTACGGCGTGGAGCTTGACAGTATCAGCGGCAGAATTGCAAAGCAGCTTTATCAGAAAGCGGATATTCGCATACAGGGCTTTGAAAATGCGGATTTTTCCGACAGCTTTTTTGATGTGGCAATCGGAAATGTCCCGTTCGGGCAGTTTAAGGTCAGCGATAAGCGGTATGATAAAAATAACTTTCTGATACATGATTATTTTTTCGGCAAGGCTTTGGACAAGGTGCGTCCCGGTGGTGTGATTGCGTTTATCACATCCAAGGGGACAATGGACAAGGAAAACACAGCCGTAAGAAAATATATTGCACAAAGAGCCGAGCTTTTGGGTGCCATTCGTCTGCCGAACAATGCGTTTAAGGCAAATGCGGGAACGGAAGTGACTTCCGACATTCTGTTTCTGCAAAAGCGTGACAGAATTATGGACATTACGCCGGATTGGGTGCATACAGGCAAGGATGAGAACGGCATATCCATGAATGAATATTTTATCTCCCATCCGCAGATGATTTTAGGCAAAATGGAAAATGTAAGCGGGCCATTTGGCATGGAAACCGCCTGCCTGCCCTTTCCCGATAAAAGCCTTGAGGAGCTTCTGCATACTGCCGTTTCTGAAATTACAGGCAGAATTACCGATTACGAAAGAGAAGATTTGGAAAATGAAACTGTCTCTATTCCTGCGGATAACAGTGTTAGAAATTTCAGCTACACCCTTGTGGATGGCGAGATTTATTACCGAGAGAACAGCCGGATGTTTCGGGCAGATGTCCCGAAAACGGCACAAAGCCGTATCAAGGGCATGGTTGAGCTGAGGGACTGCGTGAGAGAGCTGATTGATATGCAGGTAAACGATTTTTCCGATGAGGCAATTTCGGGGCAGCAGAAAAAATTGAATACGCTTTATGATGCTTTTACCGAAAGGTACGGACTGATTAACTCCCGAGGGAACAATACAGCTTTTTCCGAGGATAGCTCGTACTTTTTGCTTTGTTCTCTGGAAATTTTGGATGAGGACAGAAGGCTGAAACGAAAGGCAGATTTATTTACCAAGCGAACCATCCGAAGCCATAAGGCTGTCGAGAAAACCGACAGTGCCACAGAAGCACTTGCCGTTTCCATAGGCGAAAAGGCAAAGGCGGATATGGCATATATGCAGCAGCTTACAGGCAAAAGTGAGGAAGAAATCTTTTCGGATTTGCAGAATGTTATTTTTCTGAACCCCGAATATGAAGAAGGAAGGACAGCGGAAAAATATCTGACTGCCGATGAATACCTTTCCGGCAATGTGCGGGAGAAGCTTGCCTTTGCAAGAATCAAAGCACAGGAAAACGAAATTCTTCAAACCAATGTTTCCGCATTGGAACAGGTACAGCCCAAAGACCTTACGGCAAGTGAAATTTCCGTAAGACTGGGTGCAACTTGGCTGAAACCCGATTATGTGAAACAGTTTGTGTTTGAAACGCTGTCTACGCCAAGGTGGGCGCAGTATAACATCAAGGTGCATTTTTCCGAGATTACGGGCGAATGGCGGATTGAAGGGAAAAATCAAGACCGAGGGAACATCAAGGCGACCAATACCTTTGGTACAAAGAGAGTCAATGCGTATAGCATTATCGAAGAAACACTGAATTTGAAGGATGTTCGTATTTTTGATTATCACGAGGATGCGGACGGAAAACGGATAGCTGTTTTAAATAAACAGGAAACAGCCATTGCACAAAGCAAGCAGGAAGCAATCAAAGACGCTTTTGCCCAATGGATATGGAAAGACCATGAGAGGCGTGGGGATATTTGCCATACATACAACGTACTTTTCAACTCCAACAGACCACGAGAGTATGATGGCAGTCACATTGTTTTTAATGGGATGAATCCGGAAATTACATTGCGGAAGCATCAGGTAAATGCTATCGCACATATTTTGTACGGCGGAAATACCCTGCTTGCACATTGCGTTGGGGCAGGCAAAACCTTTGAAATGACAGCCGCCGCAATGGAAAGCAAACGTCTTGGGTTGTGCCAGAAGTCTATGTTTGTTGTACCGAATCACTTAACGGAGCAGTGGGCAGGCGAGTTTTTACAGCTCTATCCTTCCGCAAATGTTTTGGTTGCCACAAAAAAGGATTTTGAAACGGCAAACCGAAAAAAATTCTGCGGCAGAATTGCAACGGGTGAGTATGATGCAGTCATTATCGGACATTCGCAGTTTGAGAAAATCCCCATGAGTGCCGAAAGGCAGAGAACCATTCTGGAACAGCAGATTGCAGAGATTGTGACAGGAATTGAAGAAGTAAAGCGAAACCGAGGCGAGAATTTTACCATTAAACAAATGGAGAAAACAAAAAAGAATTTGCAGGCAAAGCTGAACAAACTCAATGACCAGAGCAGAAAGGATGATGTTGTCACATTTGAGGAGTTGGGTGTGGACAGGCTTTTTATTGACGAAAGCCATTTTTACAAAAATCTTTTCCTATCAACAAAAATGCGGAATGTGGGCGGCATTGCCCAGACCGAAGCACAAAAATCAAGCGACCTGTTTATGAAATGCCGATACCTTGATGAAATCACAGGCGGGCGTGGCATTGTGTTTGCAACGGGAACGCCCATCAGTAACTCAATGGTGGAGCTTTACACCATACAGAGATATTTGCAGTATGGCACTTTGCAGAAACATAGATTGCAACACTTTGATTCGTGGGCGAGCAACTTTGGCGAAACCGTTACGGCAATCGAGCTTTCGCCTGAGGGCACAGGTTACCGCACCAAAACAAGATTTGCGAAGTTTTATAACCTGCCCGAGCTGATGAGTATGTTTAAAAATATTGCGGATATTCAAACGGCGGATATGATAAGGCTGCCTGTTCCGAAGGCGAATTATCATAATATCGCATTGAAGCCTTCCGAAATCCAGAAGGAAATGGTGCAGGAGCTTGGGGAGCGAGCCGAAAGAGTGCGAAACAAAATGGTGGACAGCAATATCGACAATATGCTCCTTATTACCAATGACGGACGAAAGCTGGCTCTCGACCAAAGGCTTATCAATTCCATGCTTGGAGACAGCGAAACAAGCAAAGCCACAGCCTGTGCGGAAAACGTATTTGAAATATGGAGGAAAACAGAAGAAAGCCGCTCTACGCAAATGATTTTCTGTGACCTTTCCACACCGAAAAATGACGGGAGCTTCAATATTTATGATGATATAAAAAACAAGCTGATACAAAAAGGGATTCCCGAAAATGAAATCGCCTATATTCATAACGCCAAAACGGAAATGCAGAAAAAAGAATTGTTCAATAAGGTGCGGGAAGGAACGGTGCGTGTGCTGATGGGCTCAACAGCCAAAATGGGTGCCGGGACGAATGTGCAGCAAAAACTCATTGCTTTGCACCATACCGATTGCCCATGGAGGCCTTCGGATTTGCAGCAGCGGGAGGGAAGAATTATCCGTCAGGGCAACGAAAATGAGGAGGTTGATATTTACAGCTATGTTACCGAGCAGACATTTGACAGCTATCTGTATCAGTTGGTGGAAAGCAAGCAGAAATTCATCAGCCAGATCATGACGAGCAAGTCCCCTGTGAGAAGTGCCGAAGATGTGGACGAAACGGCTTTGAATTATGCGGAGATTAAGGCTCTGGCATCGGGCAACCCCTTGATTAAGGATAAAATGAATCTGGATATTGAGGTTTCCAAGCTGAAAATGCTGAAATCTACGTTTCTAAATCAAAGATACGCATTGGAGGATAAAATCATTAAATATTTTCCTGTTGAAATTGCCGAAACAAAAGAAAGGCTTGTGGCCTACAACGAGGATATAAAAACAGTAAAGGAAAACACGAGACCGAATGTGGATGGATTTACACCAATGGAACTGAAAGGCACTGTTTACAGCGATAAGAAAGCGGCAGGAACGGAATTGCTTTCCATTTGTGCCTGTAAAGTCAATGCCGACAGAGAGAGCATCGGCAGCTATAAAGGACTTCGCCTTGATTTGGAGTTTGATAAGTTTTCGAGAACTTTTGTCCTTGGTATGGAAGGAAAACAGCGGTATAAGGTGGAGCTGGGCAGTGATGTTTTCGGTAATATTCAGAGAATTGATAACTTTCTTGAGGCACTGCCTGTGCGGGAGAATAACTGTAAGCAGAAGCTTGAGGAACTGGAGAAACAGTTGGAAACCGCAAAGGTTGAAGTGAAAAAGGAATTTGAAAAGGAAGATGAGCTGGCAGAAAAAAGTAAGCGGTTGGAGGAATTGAATGTATTGTTGAATGAGGATAATAAGAAAGTCCTTGTAGAAGAAAAAGCAGAAAAACAAAAATTACCTGCATATGAACGATAGAAAAAGGAGGAACTCTATGATTCACACAGACGAGCTTTACAGAAAAATATATGAAAATGCAGAAAAAGAATATACGGAGTATATTACTGAACTGAAAGAGAAGGATGCGGAATATCTGATTGACCATGCGTATGAAATAGCGGCAATGTACGATATTTTTGAGATTTTCAAAAGCGAGTGCCTTTCCCTTCCGGCTTTGACGGAGTATGCAAAAATAGAACATCCTTTGAGAAGTGCTTATACATATACACTTAAATTTGACGATAGTCGCATGGAAGAATTGAAGGACTTTATTCTGAAATTCGGTGAAGAAACTTCGGAAAGAAAGGCAAACAGATTTTATCAAAATCCCAATAGCCCAAGATATAATAAATCTTTCAGCAAAGCGGCAGAAAACGGGGAGAAATACCTTTTTATTGCCAGCTACAACAGGGATATGATGTGTATGGAATATTTTGAAAGCAATATTTCGACAGCAAATCATAGCGGAAAAACGGATGATTTTATGAAATCTTGGGTAAGCAAATTCGGTGTGGGGCGTTGCAAGTCAATTCTTGCACAGGTTATAAATGACTCTTTCTACGATGGACGTTATGAAAAAGAAGTCAAAGCAGATGTAAGGAAATACCGTTTCGGTTCAAAGGATAAGGAGTATCCGCTTATCAGAACGAACGAGCATCCGGGGCTGATAAACATTGTTTACAAGGAGCTTATGAAAATGGAACGGGAGAAAACCAGAAAAAACGAACAAGAGAGATAAGGAGCTGAGAATCTGTGCCATACATATCGAAAGAGGATTTAGAGCAGGCAAGGCGGATCGACCTGCTGACCTATTTAAAGGCCTGCGAACCGGATGAATTGGTTTCTATGGGGTATGAAAAATATAAATTGAAAAGCCATGACAGTTTGAAGCTTTCCAACGGCAAGTGGTTCTGGTGGTCGCATAACATCGGCGGCAGCACTGCGTTGGATTATCTGATTCGGGTAAAAGGGATTGCTCTGCCGCAAGCCGTACTTCTTTTGAGCAAAGAATGCGGCTTTTTTTCATGCAAGGAGCCGTTGCCTAACCATGCAGAAAAACGGGGATTTGAGGAACGAAAGCTATACCTTCCGCAAAAGCATACGGATAATGAAAGAGTGAAAAAGTATCTTTTGGGGCGTGGCATTGCGGGAGAGATAATCGAGTATTGCATTGCTCAAAGGCTGCTCTATGAGGAGAGCCGATACCACAATGCAGTTTTTATTGGCTATGACGGAGAGAATCCCAAGTATGCGGCGATACGGGGAACGAATACAAAAAGAAGATTTTTGGCAGAAGCAGGAGGCAGCAACAAAGTCTTCTGTTTTTGTTTATGCAAAGGAAAGGATAAATTGAATGTGTTTGAAAGTGCCATAGATGCCATGAGTTATGCGTCTATGGTTTTGGAAGGCGGTGATGACTGGACACAGCAGACCTATCTTTCCTTGGGCGGTGTCTATAAAAATAATCAAAACAGACTTCCGATTGCATTGGAAAAATACCTCATCGGACATGGAGAACTGCAAGAGATTATCCTTCGGTTGGATCGTGATGAGGTTGGAAGAAATGCAACGAATGGTATTTTATCAATGTTAAAAGGTGCAAATGCAAAGGCAGTTTTCTGTGAAAAAGGAAAGGACTACAACGAGTTTCTTATGATGCAGAAAGGACTTTTTTCTTCGGAAAGGTCATGCGGAAAAGAAATGGATAGGTAGCACGCAAAGGATTTGTCGTGCTTTTGCAAGCATAGCATTTTGACGGCAAAATGCGGCTTATTAGGGGATTTTGCCCCTAATACCCCAAAAAAGGAGAAAGGCAGGTGCATGAAAAAATGAAAATACGAAACCGAAAAATAACCGTCAGACTTTCCGAAAAAGAACGGAAGTTTCTTGGAGAGCAGGCTGACGCAGGCGGCATGAAAATCGAGCCGTATATCAGAGAGCTGATTATGGGCAATGAGGTAAAGAGCAGACCAAAGGAAGAATGGGCGGAGGTTGTGCGGCAGGTTGCGGCGGTGGGCAACAACATCAACCAGATTGCCAAGAATACAAACATGGGCATGGAGGTGACGGCGGATATTTTGAAAGAGGTTTTGGAAATGCAGAAACAAATTTGGGAAAGGGTAAAAAATTTATGACATGGCAATTACAAAAATATTTGCGGTGCGGAGCAGATTGGATGACAGCATTAAATATGCGACCAATGCGGAAAAGACATCTGCCGAGGTGCTGGAAGGGAAAATCGAGTATGCACTTAACGCAGAGAAAACCGAGAAACAGATTTACGAAACAGCCCTTAACTGTTTTTCAGCGTCCACCGCCTACAGTGAAATGCAGAGGACAAAAGAAAAATGGCATAAAACAGGCGGCGTGCTTGGGTATCATTTTATACAATCTTTTAAGCCAAAGGAGGCAACGCCGGAAACCGTTCACGAAATCGGTGTGGAGTTTGCCCGAAGATGCTTCGGGGAGCGGTTTGAGGTTGTGATTGGTACACATCTTGACAGGAATCATTTGCATAATCACATCGTGGTCAATTCGGTTTCCTTTGCAGACGGGAAGAAATATCATTCCAATGCGAAAAGTTATTTCGGGGAGATACGAAAAATCTCCGATGAAATTTGCAGAGAATACGGACTTTCTGTGATTGAGCCGCAGAAAAAAGGGATACCGTATAGTGTGCTTTATGCGGAGCAAAACGGAAAACAGACGGTGCGAAGCCAGATTCGTGCGGATATTGATGAGGTAATCAAAGTGTCCTTGAATTTCACGGTTTTTCTGGAGCTGCTGAAAAAGAGGGGCTATACGGTGAAATATCAAAATGTAAAGCATACTGCCGTAAAGCCACCTTACAGCAAGAGGTTTATCCGTCTGGATAGCCTTGGCGAAGGCTACAGTGATGCGGAGATTGCGGAAAGGATTTTAGCACAATCCCTGCCGAAAAGAAAAATGCCACAGCAGTCTGTTGTGCTGTTCCGATTATACAATACCAAAGGAAAGAAGTATGGTATCAGACGTACAAAAAGAAAAGCGAAAATAACAGGCTTTGCGGCATTGTATTTTCGGTATCTGTATCTGTTAAGAGGAAGGAAAACGCCAAGAACAAGAAAGCTCTCCTATTTTATGATGGAGGAAACTTTTATGATGGAGGAAACCACAAAATTTGAACGCTATTTAAAGCAGCACCGATTTTTGCAGACACATAATATCAACAGTATGGAAAGCCTTACGGTGTTTTATGTCGAAATGCAGAACCGGCATGAAGAGAACCTAAAAAAGAGAAGGCGATTGCAGTACAAAATGAGAACGGAGGGAGAAAGTGAAACCTTGCAGGCAGAAATATCGGAACTCAGCCAAAAGATACGGGAAGAAGCCTTTTGTATCCGTATGTGCAGGCAGATTGAAAAGGATGCGGAAAAGATAGAAGAAAGACTGCATCAGGCGGAAGAAATCAGAGAGGAGGAAAAGGAGTATGAGCCAAGGCAGCGAGGCAGCCGAACAAATGACAAGAGAGGCGGTAAAGCTTTCGGAAGAAGCAATTAAGCTTTCGGCACTGGGAGCGAAAAATCTTGCGGCTCTGTGTTTGGCAATGGCAAAGGATAACCAGAAGTTGAAGGGCAAAACAAAGCTGAAACGTCTTTTGACTGAAGGAAAGGAGCTTCGGGTGTTTGATTTAAAGGAGGAAGATGTATCGGCCTTTGCAAAAGAGGCGAAAACCTACGGGATTTTGTTTTCTACGATAAGAAATACAAAATCGGCTCGGGATACGGTTGATGTGATTGTCAAAGCGGAAGATGCCGCAAGGATCAACCGTATTTTTGAAAATATGGGATATGCGGTTCCGGAACGGGCAAAAAAAGAGATGTCCCGAACTCAGCAAGAGAACAAATCAAGCGGGCTCGGGACTGGCTTAACGAAGGCGGATATGAGGAGTGAAAGGGAATCAGTGGTCGGAAAAATAAAAACATATCAAAAGCTTTTGCAAAATCAGAAAAAGAGCAAAGAAAAGGAATGGGGCGAGAGATAAGCATGAAAAAGATTTTTATAACCGCAATTCTGACAGCTATATACACCTGTACGACGGTTTATGCGGCGTATTATCCTGTCAGCATTGACGAAAGCACGAAAAACGGCGTAAGAACGATTACCAAAAGCTATGAACTGAATCAGAATGACGATGTGACTGCCATTTCAAAGGAGGGCTTTGAGCAAAATAGCAGCTTTTTTGTTTTCAAGGACATGGTAAAAACAGAGCTGCCGCAGGCAGAAAGCAAGGAATACAGCGAAAAGGTTGTAATCAGCAGCAAAAGCAACAAGATGAATGACATTCTTCCGCTTTTGGAGGAAGAAAAACAGGTTGTGACAGAGGACGGCTTTTCGGGTACGGCAAAGCTGGATCTTTCAAATTTGAAGATTGAAGGTGCAGGCTATGGCACAAGCACGAAAACTGTTAGCACAACCAGAACTTATCCGAATCTGGATAGTGCGGATACGCAGTATATCCCCAAAACAGCCGTAGAGAACGGAAAGACCTTAGAGCTTTCGGGGATTCACTGGCAAAGCGGAAATACACAGAACATCAACGATACTGCCATTACGGACAGATATACGGCGGTTGCCACCTATACGGGAACGGTCAGCAGCAGCTATGTGAAAGGCTATACGGTTACGGCGGAGTACAAGGGTACTGTTTCCAAGACGAATACGGATAAGGTGCTGTATACGGCAATTTTTGAGGAAAGTACACCGACAGAGAAAAATAAGGCAAATTCTCTATATGCCGTTCTTCCTTTGGGGGGTGCTTTGGCAGGCATTGTGGGAACGATTTTACTTGGAAAACTGAAAAAGAGAAAGGGTGTTGAATATGAAGAAGAAAGCAACGATGTGGACATTGACACTGCTGATGACGATGATGACAACTACCCCGGCATTGGCACTGGAGTATAACGTATCCGACAAGGCGGCAGGCGAGTTCGGGAAAAGCACCAGTGTGGAAACCGTAACGGTTGTGGGCGAGGAAAAGCTGTTCAATGTAAATGTGAGCAAGGACAGTGCTTTTGTGCCGCCAACCTTTGGCAGCCCTTCCGCCGATACAAAGGGGACAGGCTATCTGCTGACACCGAATATTTCCGGTGTGGGAGAAATGAATATCGGCAGTGGTGCAGGCGGTGTAAATGTTCCTAATTCTTCCGCAAGCAATACAACGCAGTTTCCGCCTTCTGACAGAGTGAATGATACGGGATATGCTTCTTCGGATAAATTTACACTGCCCGATGGGTTGTATTATGCGGACGGCAGTATCGGTACGCTGAAAATTCCTTCCATAAATTTGAGCGTAAAGGTATATGAAACGGAAAGTCTGGAATCCCTTGCCAGAGGTGCGGGGCATTTTAAATCCACTTCCTGTTGGGACGGAAATATCGGCATTGCAGGACATAACCGAGGGGTAACCAATCATTTCGGCAAAATCCATACCTTGAAAAAGGGGGATAAAATCAAATATACAACCAAGCTTGGAACAAGATCCTATCGGGTAAAAACAGTAACGAAAATAAAAGAAACAGATTATTCTTATCTGGGAAGAACTTCGGATCACAGAATTACGTTGATTACCTGTGTGGAAAATGTACCGAGTAAAAGGTGGTGTGTGCAGGCGGTCGAGGTCAAATAAGAAATTGATTTTTTGACAGAGGTTTGCGGTAATTCTATACTGAAGGAAAAAGAGGGTTTTCAAAAGAAAAAAGGAGGAAGAATATGAGACTTGTATATTTGCTGTTACTGACATTGTTATTTCCGACATCTGTTTTTGCACAGCCTTATAGAACGGTATCCTATGATGCATCTGGCAGAAAGGTGATTACATATACCTGTGATCCGAATGAAACACCGGAGTGGTTCAAAGAGAATTATTTAAAAGAAGAAAAAGTGAAAGAGCCTGTCATTTCCGAAACAAAGACAGAAGTAGCTTCTGAGCAGAAAAGGACACCGCCCAAGGAGGGGAGTATTCCTGCAAAAATTGAAACAGTAGGTGCAGATGGAAAAGAAATTTTTACAGAGAATTACCGTATCGGATATGCAGGACAGTGTACTTGGTATGCAAGAGGACGGTTTCATGAAGTGAACGGCGTGGAGCTGCCGACCATCGGCTATGCGAAGGATTGGCTGATGGCCCCTTTGGTAAGTGATAAGGTGGAGGTTTGCCTTGATGTGAATACGGTTCCCGAACATTCCATTGCAGTGTATGCCCCGAAAGCAGATAGCCGCTTGAAAGGTCATGTTGTATTTGTGGAGTATGTGGAACGGAATAAAGACGGAAACCCTGTAAATGTTTACTATACAGATGCAAACGGCAAGCAGGATACCGAGAAAAATAAGTATACAAAGGGCTGCGACGGTCAAGTCATTCAGGAAAGCTTTCGGGAGTTTCGGGAAAACCGGCACTTGAAGCTTGTGGGGTATGTAGTGAAAAAATAATATTGACACCGTATGTGATACCACATATAATAACAGTAGGAGGAATATGAGATGTCAAAATGGGATAAATTGTTGATGAAGATACTGTCGCTTTCCAAAGATTTAAGGTTCAATGAATTAAGAAAGGTTTTGGAAAGCTATGGATATGTGATGAACGCTCCGAAGGGCGGTAGCAGTCATTATACATTTAGAAAATCCGGCTGTCAGCCCATTACGATACCAAAGCATGAGCCTATTAAAAAGGTATATGTTGAGATGGTAAAAGAAATTGTTGAAAGTGAGGTAAATAATGATGAAAACTTTGAATGATTATTTATCAATGGCTTACCGTATGGAAATTGTAGAAGATAAAGACGAGGGTGGCTATGTGGTATCCTTTCCCGAACTTCCCGGGTGTATCACTTGCGGCGAAACAATCGAAAGTGCTGTAAAAAATGCAGAGGATGCAAAAAAAGAATGGCTTATGGCAGCTTTGGAAGATGGTGTGGAAATAAATGAACCCGATGATATTGAAAAATATTCCGGACAGTTTAAACTCAGAATTCCTAAAAGCCTGCATAAATCTCTTTCGGAACATTCTAAAAAAGAAGGTATCAGCATGAACCAGTATTGTTTATATCTTCTCTCAAAAAATGATATTTTGTATTCCAAATAAAAAATGAATTACTTATAAATCAAAGTGTCTTGGGAAACCAAGGCATTTTTTATTGCAAAAAAGGAGGAAAAAATTATGACGATAGGAAAGAAAATCGTATCTGTATTTTTATCTTTTTTGATGCTGTTTTCGGTATGCGTGGAGGCGTTTGCAGGCACTTCCATGGAAACGGCATTAAACAAGGTAAATCTGTATGTAAAGGAAGAAAGCAAGGGGCAGCTTCTGACTTGGAAGGGCGTGATTGATGCGAGAAATTTTGCACCCGATGTGATTGTATATAAGGCGGAGGACGGAAAGGAATATCCTGCCTTTTGCGCCAATCCGAATAAGGGCGGTGTAGAGAATTTTGCGGCGAAAAATTATGATGTTGATGTGGACAGGTTAGACAAAGATCCTCATGTTTGGGGTGCGATTACCAATGGATACCCTTATAAAACGCCTGCTGAATTAGGCGTGAAAAATGCTTATGAGGCATATTACATCACAAAAATGGCGGTTTGGGCAATCGTCCATGATAATTACAGCAATTTGAATGACTGGAAGGCAAACGGCAGCCAGAATAATCATGTGGAAAAGGCAATGAAGGCTTTGGTTGCCAAGGGCAGAGCCAACACAGCCGTTTATCCCACATGGCTTGCGGTCAATCCCAAAAGCACAACGGTTTCCGTTGATGAGAAGGACAGCAATTACATCTCTCAGACATATACATTGAAATCCAATGTGGACATCAAAAGCTACAGAGTTGTGATTGACGGAAATGTACCCACAGGGGCAAAAGTTACCGACAGCAGTAACAAAGAAAAAACGGAATTTGCAGGCAGTGAGCTGACCTTTAAGGTATTGATTCCAAAGGACAGCCCGAAAGGCGAGTTTCGTGTTTTGGTAAAGGGCAAGCTGGAAAACAAGTCCGTTTTGTTCGGCGTGGCACACGATGAGAAAAAGCAGAATTATTATGTTTCTCCTTTGCCTTCCTATAACGGGGATTCTTGGGTGCAGCTTGCGTATGCACCCGAAGGCGGCGATGTTCCCGATACGCCCGAAACACCGACAGCCACAACCGATGTGCAGATTTTGAAGATAAAGAAAGGTACAAAGGAAGGCTTGGCAGGAGCGGTGTTCAAGGTAGAAGTTGACAGAAAGACCATCGGGCATTATGTGACAGACAAAAACGGCGAAATCAAAATCGAGAAGGTAACCGGAACGCTTTCCGTTACGGAAGAAGTACCGCCCAAGGGCTATGTTCTTGACGAAAACAATCATAAGGATGTGGAAATCAGAAATAATGACGAGCCTACGGTTATCACATTTGCCAATGAGGAGCAGGCACAGCTTGAGGTGGTAAAGCTTGATGCGGATACAGGCGATAAGCTGGAAGGTGCGGTGATCCGAGTTGCCTATGACGGCGGTAATGATTTTTGGGATTTACACACAAATGCCTCCGGCAAGGCAAGCCTTTCCAACCTGAAAAGCGGTATTTATTCCGTTAAGGAAATTTCCGCACCGGCAGGCTATCTGCTCAATGATACGGTGCAGACAGTGAAGTTGGAGGCAGGCAAAACAGCAACCGTTACACTGAAAAATAAGGCAAAGCCCGGTATTCTCATTAAAAAATATGATGAAGATACAGGGATGCCACTGCCCGATGCGGAGTTTTCCGTTGCGAAAAAAGGCGGCAGTATCGTTTATGAAGGCATGACGGATAAAAGCGGTCAGATAAAAGTCGAAAATCTTTCCGAAGGCTGGTACACCATTACGGAGATTGCCGCACCGAAGGGCTATCTCATTGCGGACAAGAGCAAGGATGTATATCTGGAGGGCGGCAAATGTGTTGCGGTCAAGTTTGACAACAGGCTCAGACCTTCCTTGCAGCTTATGAAATTGGATGCAAAAACAAACGAACCCCTTGCAGGTGCAAAATTCAAGGTAACAAAAACAGAGGATAAAACCGTAAGCGAATATGTAACCGATCAAACGGGAACAGTTGTGATCCGAGATTTGGATGAGGCAGTTTATACGGTGGAAGAAATCCAAGCACCCGATGGCTACACCATCAGCACCGACAACCATAAGGACATTGCGTTGGAATGGGGCAAAACAAAAACACTTATTTTTACGGATACCAGAAAACCGACACTCATTATCACCAAAACAAATGCACTGACCAATCAAGGTGTTCCCGATACGGTATTTAAGATTCAGAGAGAAAAAGCAGACGGCGACGTTGTGACACTGGGAACATACAAAACAGATGCCAACGGACAGATTATTTTGAAGGGCGTGGATGCAGGCTGGTATGTGATTACGGAAGTGAGAGCGGCACAGGGGATGAGTTTGCCCTCCAATCCTGTTACAAGAAAATATCTTGCGGAAGGCGAAAATGCTTATACGGATTTGAAAGGAAGCACAGCATTAGAGACAAACAAAACGGAAGGCACAGGCTTTGACAATGTGAAGGTTACCTCCGGCAATGATTACGGCGAGGAGATCCCAAACTATCCTTTAAACAGCATTGTTATCAAAAAGATCGATGCCAATACATCCAAACTGCTTGCGGGTGCGACATTTGAGGTGCGAAAGGTAAGCGGAGATATTTCCGGCAACTCCGGCACGATTATCGGCAGATATACCACAGATGACAGCGGTATTATTGTTATCACAGGCTTGGAGGCAGGCGCATATCTCATTGAAGAAGTACAGCCGCCTGCAAATTATCTGCTTTCCGAAAACAGCAAGCAGCAGGCGTGGCTTAAAGCAGATGGTACAAGTGTGGTTGAGGTAACATTTGCGAATTATCCCTATGGACACCTTTTGATTACCAAAACAGATGCAGATACCAAGAAACCACTTGCAAATGCAAAGTTTAAGGTAACAACGGCAGACGGAACGGTTGTGGGAAATGCCAACGGCGAGTTTATTACCGACAGCAACGGCGAAATCTTGATTCCAAACGTAAGGCCCGACAGCTATGTGGTAACGGAAATCCAAGCACCCACAGGCTACGAAATCAGCGAAGAAGCAAAAACCATTCAGGTCGGCACAGACGGCGGAACATATCAGCTGCGTTTTGCCGACAGAGCATTAAACGGATTGGTTATTTCCAAGATTGACGAAGAAACCAGAGAGCCGATTAAAAATGTTACATTTGAAGTAAGTAAAATGAACGGAGAACGTATCGGCACATACCGCACCGACAGTGACGGCAAAATTGCACTTTCCAATCTGGAATCCGGTTGGTATACGGTAATCGAAACGAAGGCGGCGAAGGGCTATGCCCTTGATAAAGAGCCAAAGCATATCGAAGTGAAAAACGGAAAGCAGGTGTTGTTGACTGTTACCAACAGACAGACATCTTCCATGCTCATTCACAAGATAGACTCTGTCACAGGCGAGGGCATTTATGGTGTTACCTTCCTTGTCAGCGATGCAAGGCATAACCCAATCGGACAGTATACCTCCGATCAGAACGGTTATGTGTATATCGACAGAGAGCTGAAGGACGGGAAATATTATGTGCAGGAGATTCAGCCTGCCGAAGGATATTTGATTGACCATACAGAGAAAACCTTTTATGTGGAATACGGCGAAACCGGTCATATCACATGGAAGAATACACCACAGATGGGACAGATTCAGATTACAAAGAAATCTGCGGATGATAACCCGATGAACGGCTTAGCGGCAGGAACGCTTCTGCCCGATGCGGTATTTGAAATTTACAGCAGAGCAGGGAATCTTGTGGATACCGTAAAGACGGATAAAAACGGCAGAGCAGTCAGCAAAACACTTCCTTTGGGAAGATATGTGATTAAGGAAACAAAGGCTCCGAATTATTATATTGCAGAAAAGGCGGAAATCAATGCGGAGATTGAATTCAGCGGTCAGATTGTACGCCTTGAGGTATTAAACAAGAGCTGCTATACCAATGTTTCCGTTACAAAGAGAGGATATAACCAGATTGTACCGGGACAGGAGGTACGCTATACCTTTACAAACATCAAAAATAATTCTACCGTACCGCTGAACAGCTTTTATTGGAGAGATACCCTTCCTGTCAATGCGGTGAGATTGGAGAAAATTATCACAGGCACTTGGAATCAGAGACTTTCCTATAAGATTGTTTATAAAACAAATCTGAATGGTACATACAGAACGCTTGCCGATAATTTAAGCACTGCCGAAAACAGAGTCATTTTTGCAGCTCCTGCGGCATTGGGGCTTGCATCCAATGAATATGTCACAGAGATAATGTTTGTTTTCGGGACAGTAAAGAGCGGTTTTGCACAGGTGGAAACACCGTATATTTATTGCAGGGCCTTGTCTAACCTTTCCCATGAATACCGTTTTGCAAATAAAACCGATGTAGGCGGTTTATGGAACGGTCAGTGGATTATGGGCAATGACAGCTTTGTTACCGTTGTATATGGGAAGAAAACAGCAAAGGTTCTTCCGAGAACAGGATATTAAAAAGTAGTGTGAAGAAACATGAAACAGAAATTGAACTTTCAGCAGGCTGCCCTTTTATGGGCAGCTTGTTCTATTATCGCTGTTTGGCTTGGGGTATTGGCATCTGCCTGTTGCGGGGAAGGTGTAAAGCTGACAGAGTTTCTTTCTTTGTTTTCGGAGCAATTACAGCATCCCTTCCGCCTTTCTTTGAATGGATATACTGTCCGCTGTGTGTTTGCGGCACTTTGTATGTATGCTCTGGCGATTGGCTATTATCACACATCAAAAGGAAATAAAAGAACAGGCGAGGAATATGGATCGGCAAAATGGGGAGATGCAGCAGCCTTGAACAGAAAATACAGAGATAAAAATAGCAACATTATTCTTTCTCAGCATATCTCAATGGGACTTGACGGCAGAAGGCATAAGCGAAATCTGAATGTGATTGTTGTGGGCGGCTCGGGTGCAGGCAAGACCAGAGGGTATGTTCTACCGAATATCATGGAGTGCAACTGCTCTTATATTATTGCAGATCCGAAGGGGGAAATCCTAAGAAAGACAGGTGGGCTGTTGGAAAAGGAAGGCTATGAGATTTGTGTTTTAAATTTGGTAGATCTTGAAAAATCGGATTGCTATAACCCCATTGCTTATCTCAGAAGTGACCATGATGCACTGAAGCTTGTAACCAATCTTATTAAAAATACCAATGAGAAGGGACAGAAAAGCAGTGATCCCTTCTGGGATAAATCCGAGGCGGCAATCTTGCAGGCATTTATCCTGTATCTGCTGCATGAAGCACCTGCAAGCGAACAAAATTTTTCAACCGTTATGTATATGATAGAAAATGCCGCCGCAAGCGAGGAGGACGAAAGCTATAAAAGTCCGGTGGATTTGCTTTTTGATGACTTGGAACGGAAGAATCCCGAGCATATCGCACTGAAAATGTATAAGGTTTTCAAACAGGCGGCGGGTGATATATGCTCTAAGTGACTTCTTAATCATGATTTTGTCATGGTTAGTGAAG